>PVMK01114672.1_pt1 | contig 18355 bp, 18 predicted proteins | sample 1853481 | NCBI WGS metagenome assembly PVMK01 (sample SAMN08533507, study PRJNA380276) | Marine sediment metagenome, whole genome shotgun sequencing project. | reverse complement strand
TTCACACCGGCTCACTCGTACCCCAAGCCCCAGACTCGGCGTAGCGCGGATCCAGGGACTACAGCTCGATCCGTGTTCACGAACCTGAGAAGAAGAGCACCCGACTGGACCAACTAAGGGGTCAAGCTCACTGGCGTAGACCTCTCCCGCATCTACTGGACCCATTGGGGCGCACACGACAGCACCAACAACTACCAAGATGCGGTGGCAGTCGTGGCCGTGGGTGTATGGCAGCTGAAGCGTGAGCACGTGCAGGCGTGGGCGCTAGGTCAGATCAACGACCCCGACGCCGAATTGCTCGACGCCAAGGCAATCACAGACATCAATAACTCACGTGTGGCTATCTCGCTGTACCAGCTGGCGTGCCGAGGAGTGGCTAGAACGATGGTAGGTGTGAAGGCTCGTCCAATGGTCTTTGGCTACATCAACCGCAACCCTGGAGCCGTACCCTATCTCCGCAGTCTCCTCCCCAACGCTTCCGAACACACCTGGCAATCCCCTTTGGTAACGCGGACCCAACAAGAAAGAGACAGCCAAACGAAGCGCGTAAGAGATGCCATCCGCAAAGAGCTAGCCCGACAGCTGCAAAACGGCGTGTGCCGCATCTCAACAACTACACTGGGGAAACAGCTGCGCTTGAAGCTACAAGAAAAGGTGTCAGCACGTGTGCTGTCCGATGCTGCGAAGGCGATTGCGGAAGAGGGGGCGTGGTTGAAGTGTGGCAGAACGCTTGAGTACATCTGGCAGAAGCAGGCTGAGGGGTAGACGGCAGAAGGGCCAACGCTGCTTTGAAAGATTTAGTGATGAGCCAGCTGTATAGAGATCATCCTTACAGCTAGAAGGTCACTAAATTCTCTAGCGGCAGGAGGCTGCGTTAGAAGGCTTTGGCGGCTGTAATACAGCTTCCCCACAGCTGCCCCGTTATCAACCACCACCCACCAACCCATCCCACAAGCCGCTCGTAAGCGGCCGGTAGAATCGTGGACCCAGAGGTGACCCAGCCGGTTAGTCAGATCTTTGGGGAAGACGAAGCAGGGAGATGATGTTGGATGATCACTCTACTCCGAAGCTTTTCGCGGCATCCAACCACCAGCTGTGGTCGCAGCTGACCCCGAAGGCTTCAGCGACGGCTGTGGGATCATTATTTTAGGAACACCAGTGTATCTTCAGCTGCATCTCGTACTTCAGGGTCTTGCGAGATTGTTATCGGCTCAACTTCAGGTGCGATTATGTTCGTAAAGGAAGAGTGCCCTTGTGTAAGTCCAGGGTCTTGCGGGATCACTATCCTCTCAGTCCCAGGTCGGGTCACTGTCGTCACTTCAACTCCCCCTTGCGGTGCTTTAGAGCCTTGGGTTGAGGGCATGGCAGTTCCTCTCGCTGGCGCCTGACACCTACTCATGCAGAAGGTCTGCATGTCGGCGTCGCACTCCTCTCGCTCTCGCTTTCCTTCAGCTTTCCACCAGTCGATGTCGGGCTTGATTGAGATCTGCACACCTCGACACTCCCGCATCATGCCGCCATGCCCCCGACAGATCTCGTTGCCTGTCTTTGCGCTTGCCTTGAGGAGGCTAACCCCGCATTTGTCGATGGCCTTTGACACCGCCTTGCAACCCTGTGCCGCCGCTTTGCACGCCCTTTGGCAGTTCCTCATCGGCAGGTCTGTGAGGGCTTCGAAAGGATCGCCGTCGGGAATGAAGCCTGGGCCGACGCAAGTAAGGGTCGCGATATCCAGCGGTGTCGGCTCTTGAGCGTGTGCAGTCAGCGGAAGCAGTAGAGCCAGCACGAAGGTTAGAAGTAAAGCTTTGAACATGGAGTACGTCTCCTTTTCGTCATCATCGGAGAATGTAGATCCAGCCGCGTGAAGTAGCCAATCAAAGGGTGTGTGGCGGAATGTCTCTTCTTCTTTTTCACACGTCTACCACCTCTCTCGCCACACATGCCGGCCTCTGCGGTCGCTGCTGAGTGCGGCTGTGTCGCCAAAGGAGCACTCACGCTATGAGCGTCGATGAAACTGGAAAGCAATTCGACAGGCAGAGGAAGAAGGCCTCGGTGTCTTACGCACTCTCGCTGAACGCTGGCCCCCTCGGGTCTGGCTCGCTTCTTAACAGAATGACTGTTTTCAGAAATGGCCGAAAAACCAGCTTGAATTTCCTATTCTCCAGTTCGCAAGCAACTGCTTCGCGCAATGGGCCTCGAACCGTAGGAGTGCGATCCATGACCGATGAGAGAACTTCGATGGGCGGCTACCCGGTCTTCGAGCTGTTGTCGGAGGCCGATGTCCAGAAGATCATCGATGCAATCTTCCAGCTGCTGCGCGAGACCGGTGTGGCTTTCGATCCGGACCCCCGGGTACTCGACCGCTTTTCGGATGCCGGCTGCGACATCTCGTCGGACCACACGGTCCGGTTCGAAACCGACCTCGTGAAGGAGTGCCTCGAAACGGTGGCGAAGAGCACCAGGGTCTGGAACCGGGACGGCACCGGCTACCTGGAAACCGTGGAAGGGAACACCTCGTTCGTCTCCGGGATGACCTGCATCAAGGTCTTCGACCTCGAGACCGGCGAGCCGAGGGAGAGCACCCGGGAGGACCTCGCCACCATCACGCGCGTGGCCGACGCGCTGCCGAACATCGACGGCGTGTGCGTGACGGTCAAGGACGTCCCCAACTCGACCCTGCACGGCGAGATCGGCGAGTTCGTGGCGATGGCCGAAAACACCAGCAAGCCGCTCGAATACCTCTGCGAGAAGAGCGCCGCGTTCGACGCGGCCATCGAGATGGCCGCGGCGATCCGCGGAGGGATGGATCGGCTCGCCGAGAAGCCCTACTTCACCCAGATCATCACGCCACTTCCGCTCTACTTCGCCAAGACCCACACCGATCAGGTCATTCGAGCCGCGGAGTGCGGCATTCCGGCGAGCATGGGCACCATCTCGATCGGTGGTGCATCGGCGCCGTATACGATCGCGGGCTGCATGACCCACAGCTTCGCCACGGACCTCGCCGGGATCGTGCTGTCGCAGCTGGTCCGGAAGGGCTCTTTCTGCATGGGCTGTTCGGAGAACGACTTCATGGAGCCCGCCCGCGGGAACATCGGGAATTGGGTCCCAGATCTGCTGGCCGACATCGCCACGCGTCAGGTCATGATCCGCCTGGGTCTGCCACCGGCTAACGGGAATTGCGGTTCTTCCAAAGCGCGGCGCTTCAACCAGGACGCGGTGCTGGAGATCGCGACTGGGATGGCGAGCGCGTTCTACGCGCGGCCGGTCACGATGGACTACCTGGGCAACCTCGATGGCGGGATCACCTACTCGCTTCACGCGCTGCTGCTCTGCGACGATCTCGCCGGCATGCTTCGCTGCCTCTGGAATGGAGTCAGCGTCGACGACGAGCATTTGGCGCTGGAGCTGACCCGGTCGGTCGGGCCGAAGGGGAATTACCTCGGGCAGCTCCACACGGTGAAGCACTGCAGAGAGAACTACTGGGGCTCTCGCTACTTTGGCGCAAATTTTCCGCGGAGCAGCTCGGAGATCGCTCCCGACCCGGATCTGATCGAGCGCATCGACGACGACCTGCGCGAGATCCTGGCGACCCATCGACCCGAACCCCTGCCCACGACGGTGCAGGGGGAAATCCGCGAGATTCTGGCGAAATTCGAAAGTGCCTGAAGCCGCGCGTCCCGCTGAAACTCCCGGCGGGGTCGGAGGCTCCATTTAAGGTTGCGACGAGATCGTTTCCCACAGTGGGATCCTCGCCGTGACGGCGGCGACTGGCAGAATTACTTTGATGCGGATGATGTGCTCGGTTATCCAATTCGGAATATGTCCGATTCATTCAATGTGGACTGGATTACCGACAACAAGGTATCCGTGGGAGGTTTCCTCACGGGGTGGAATCCCGCCTGTCACGCTAAGTATTGGACCGACAAAGACGTGGTCAGGCCCATCGCGGATGAGATAGAGGGTATCCTGGGTATCTAGCCCATCGCTGCTGGAGATCCGACGTGATCGTCTCACTCAGTTGGTTGTACTTTCTGGCAGCTCTCATTGCCCTTGTCTTCATCGCTGCCCTCGGCCTGCGTTTTTGGGTCCGCGGCCGCGCGGATCGAAGCTGGCGCGGCCTGGTCGTCGAAGTGCTCAGCCGTATCTATCCCGCTGCCATCGAGGAAATCCTTCGCCGTCACGGCGCAATGGCTCCGGCTTGGAGGGCGGAATCCATCGCCGCGCAGATTACGACCCAACTCGAATCATGCGGCCCGGACAACCCGCCCCTCCTGGTCTACCAGATGTCGAAGGTCGGCTCGGCGACCGTGGCGGCATCTCTGGAGGCGGCCAGGCCAAAGAACCCCATTTTCCACGTGCACTTCATGGCCCCGGATCATCTCGATCGGATCGAGCGCGACTACGCGACGATGGCTCCGGGAAAGGAGCTGCCCGGTAATTACGTGGTGGGGCGAGAACTCGGACGCCAGATCAAGTCGCGCGGCCTGAAGAGCCGGATCATTACGCTCGTCCGCGACCCCATCGGACGAGCCATCTCGAGTTTGTTCCAGGCTCCCGAATGGGCGTACATTCCGGTACTCGACGCGAGGGGGGAGATCTCGGTCGATCTCTGTGTGAAGTCCATCCAGGAAGAGGCCAGGTTGCCGGGCGCCTTCGCCTACCCCGAGCAGTGGTTCGATAACGAACTACGCGCATTTTTTGGCATCGACGTGTTCGCTCAGCCATTCGACACCCAAAAGGGTTACCAGATTCTCGAAAGCGACGGCCACAGGCTCCTTATTTTGCGCATGGAAGGGATGAACCGGATCTTGGCCAGTGCCATGACCGAGTTCTTGGAACTCGACCGGGAACTATCGGTGCAGAGCGCCAATGTTCGCAGCGACACCTCAGAGGCGAGGGCCTACGATGAACTCAAACGGCGCGTTGCGTTGTCGCCCGACTGGCTGCGCGAGTTCTATCGGGGCCGGTATGCGAGTCACTTCTATACCCAGCAGATGATCGATAAGTTCATCGTGAAGTGGTCGGATACGAGCCGCTAGCCGACATTCAAAGCCCGCCTCCGAGCTTTACGCGGCTCGCCGGATCGCAGGGGCGAGTCTTACTTATTCTTATAATTCAATTATTTAGTGTGAAGTTGCCGGCTTGATGCGCACCGACCAGGTTTTCGGCCTGGGTAGCTGGGCTCGAGCCTCGTTGCCGCGGCAGCGAATTCCCGCTGCTAAGATGTAACTCCGCTTCATTCCCCCTCTGGGACCTGACGCGCGCCTGAGTCGCTATGTCGCAGCAAAGTAATGTCGGGTAGTCGGGCGATTAAGAACTCCCAGGCAGACCATCCCCTTGGGTCGTGCTGTCAAATGTGATGATTCTTTTTCACGCACTGGCAATCCATTTCGCTGAGGAGTCGGGGGGAAGGGGCGTGAGTGACATGGGATTGGAGCGAATGCCCCTTCCCCCCGACTCCCCAACGAGCATCGCCCAAGTGTCGAGCCCGGTTCTCAGCGGGTAGCTCTAGCCTCCCGGCCGCTCGAGGTCCCTCCGCGGCCATGGATCGCACTCCAGAGAACAGCGCTATCTTGACCGTTCTCGCGGACACCGTCCGACCTTCAATCGCGGAGTTCGATAATGAAAGAAGTCCTGAACAAGGTCAGTCGTCGCATCACGCAGCCCAAGGCACAGGGGGCCTCCCAGGCCATGCTCTACGCGACGGGGCTCACCGAGGCCGACATGGACAAGGCCCAGGTGGGAATCTCCAGCGTCTGGTACGAGGGCAATTCCTGCAACATGCACCTGAACGACCTCGCCGCAAAGGTCAAGCAGGGCGTCGTCAACGCCGGAATGGTCGGAATGCGCTTCAACACCATCGGCGTTTCGGATGGCATCTCGATGGGAACCGACGGCATGAGCTACTCGCTGCAATCGCGGGACCTGATCGCGGATTCGATCGAGACGGTGATGTGCGCCCAGTGGTACGACGCCAACGTTTCGCTGCCCGGCTGCGACAAGAACATGCCCGGCTGCGTGATGGCGATGGCGCGGGTGAACCGCCCCGTCCCTGATGGTCTACGGAGGCACCATCAAGCCCGGGCCACACCGCGAAGCGGCGACAAGCTCGACATCGTCTCCGCGTTCGAGAGCTACGGAAAGTTCTGTCGGGCGCCATCGACGACGAAAGCGCGCAGCGATATCGTGCGCAGAGCTTGCCCCGGAGCGGGCGCCTGCGGTGGAATGTACACCGCGAACACGATGGCGGTCGCGATCGAAGCACTCGGCATGAGTCTTCCCTTACAGCTCGTCGACGCCCGCCGAAGCGCCCGAAAAACTCGAGGAGTGCCACCGCGCGGGGAGCCGCGGTTCGTAACCTCCTCGAGCGGGACATCAAACCCAGTGACATCATGACGCCAGCGGCGTTTCAAAACGCCATCGCGATGGTCGTCGCTTTGGGTGGCTCGACGAATGCCGTGCTCCATCTGATCGCGATGGCCGACGCGGTCGATGTTCCGCTGCAGATCGACGACTTCCAGAAGGTGAGCGACCGCATTCCCTATCTGGCGGACCTGAAGCCGAGCGGCCAATACGTGATGGAGGATCTCCACAACGTCGGTGGAACGCCAGCCGTAATGAAATACCTGCTCGAGAAGCAGGCGCTTGACGGCGATTGCCTCACGGTGACCGGACAGACCCTGGCTGAGAATCTTGCAGACGCATCACCGCTCGCGCAGGATCAGCAGGTAATCCTGAGCTGGGAGGATCCGGTTCAGGAGACCGGTCACATCCAGATCATGCGCGGTGCTCTGGCACCCGACGGATCCGTCGGAAAGATCACGGGCAAAGAGGGGTATCTCTTCACGGGGCCCGCACGTCCGTTCGAGTGCGAGGAAGACATGCTCGCCGCCGTCGAGCAGAAAAAGATCCGCGCGGGCGACGTGGTCGTGATTCGCTACGAGGGACCCAAAGGCGGACCCGGGATGCCCGAGATGCTCACCCCGACTTCCGTGTTGATGGGAGCGGGTCTCGGTGCAGACGTTGCGCTGATCACGGACGGCCGTTTTTCGGGTGGCTCGCACGGATTCCTGATCGGGCACGTGACTCCCGAGGCGCAGGAAGGCGGACCGATTGCGCTGATCGAAGACGGCGACGTGATCACGATCGACGTCAAGAAACACGCCATCGAGTTGGAAGTGGGTGCTGACGAACTCGATGCGCGGCGCTCCCGCTGGAAGGCGCCAGAACTCAAGGCGAAGCGCGGAACGCTCTACAAATACATCCAGTGTGTGAGTTCGGCTTCGCTGGGCTGCGTGACCGACGGAGATCAGTAACGGCTGCGCGGTCGCGCCGATCAGGTTCCCTTGAAGTTCGGACGACGCTTCTCACGAAAAGCCGTGACTCCCTCGCGCCCATCCGATGTAGTGGTCATGGAAACGATTGCATTCGTTTCAGCGTCCAACTGATCTTCGAGCTCCGTGTTTTGACTCGCGAGCAGGAGCTTCTTGGTGGCGCCGAACGCGAGCGTCGGCCCACTGGCCAGTGTGCGTGCGAGTTTTTCCGCTTCGGCCATGAGTTCGTCATCGGCGACGACCCGCTCGACGATTCCCCATGCGTGGGCTTCGGCAGCGGAGAGTCTGCGGTTCGTGAGCATCAATTCCCTGGCGCGCCGAATCCCGACGATACGCGGCAGGAAGTAGGTCGAGCTTCCATCTGGCGTTAAGCCTGCTGCGGTGTACGCCATCGTAAAGTGTGCGGATTCGGCCGCTAGTGCGATGTCCGTCATGCAGACCAGACTCATCCCCGCGCCCGCGGCCGGACCGTTGACCGCGGCGACGATGGGTGCGTTCATGCGCGCAAATTTCACGATCCCCGCGTGGAGAGCGCCCGCGGTATCCGCCACCCGCTTCGGGATCTGATCCTCCGCTGCCGCGAAATCCTTCAGGTCTCCGCCCGCGCAGAACATCGGGCCCGCTCCGGTCAGCAGGACTGCGCGGATCGTCGAGTCTTCTGCGCAGATCGTGGCGGTTTCCAGAAACTCTCGGGCCAGATCGAGATTGAACGAGTTGGCCGCCTTCGGGCGATTCAGCGTCAGATGAGCCAGTCCATCCCGGACTTCAAAGGTGAGATTTTCGAAACTCATCCTCGCTCCTCATTCGAAGTGGGTATTCAGCGGAATCGGTAGCCTCGAAACGCCGAAGCCGTGCAACCGCGATCAGTGGGAGCGCGCTTTTGCGGCCTCTGTAATGCGGCTCAGTGCATCGTCGATGTCTGCTTTGGACACATCCATGTGGGTCACGACGCGCATCAGGCTATTCGTGAGAGCGAGCGTCAAGACACCTCGCGCGGCGAGTTCTTTTTCGAATTCTTCCGCCCGCTCGACCTCGAATATCACGATGTTCGTTTCGGGGAATGCGTCGATCTTGAAACCGAGATCCTGTAGCCCTGTTGCCAGCCGTTGCGCGTTCGAGTGGTCATCCGCGAGGCGTTCGACGTGGTGTTGCAGTGCGTAGAGGCCAGCCGCAGCGATGATGCCGGCCTGGCGCATCCCGCCACCCATCTGTTTGCGGGCGCGGTGTGCGCGCAAGATGAAATCCGAGGATCCACACAGAACGGATCCGATCGGTGCGCCGAGTCCCTTCGAAAGACAAAACGTCAGCGAGTCGAAGGGTTCCGCCCAGGTCGCCACCGGCGTTCCGCTTGCGACGGACGCGTTGAAGATTCGGGCGCCGTCGAGATGCACCGCCAGGCCGTGGTCTCGCGCGACGGCGGCAGCCTCTTTCAGCGGCTCCAGCGGAAATACCCGGCCGCCGCTCTGGTTGTGGGTGTTCTCCATCGCGAGCATGCGAGCGGGTGCGTAGTGGACATCCACCGGATGGATGGCCTCGGCGACTTCCGCGCCCGAGAAAAAACCGCCGGCCCCCAGGGTTTCGACCTGGACACCCCACAGCGCTGCACCCGCTCCGCTTTCGTAAAGCAGGATGTGCGCGTCGTCGCCGACCAGCACCGCGTCTCCGGGGCGAGTCGTCGCTGCGATGGCCGCCTGGTTGCCCATCGTTCCCGAAGTGACAAAGAGGGCGGCTTCTTTGCCCGTGAGTTCCGCGGCCACCTCTTGCAGCCGATTGACGGTCGGATCTTCTCCGTAAACGTCATCTCCGACCTCGGCTGAGGCCATCGCTTTTCGCATCTCTTCAGTCGGCTTGGTAACGGTGTCGCTGCGCAGATCGATCGTCTTCATGGCTCTGGATTCTAACAGGCGCCGTGCGTGAGCTGAAGATCGGGCTGGCATTTCCGGAAGCTCCGCGGCAAAACGGTGGGGCTCCGCCCCCACCCGATGCTCCCGCCGCCCCGATATCAGTGCCCGCCCGTTCCTGAGAGGCACGAAAAAGCCGCCCAGAGGGCCTCTCGCGCCCATTTTTGGTTTGCTTCCGAGAAAAGAAGGTCTATGATGCGCCGGTCAAACCATGCCGTGATGTGCGACATGGGGGTGAGTTTCGAACTGTTCACCGAGAGATCTTGTCGAGCGCGATTGTCGAACGATCGTTGCGCGTCGACGATGATCGAAGGGAACGCCGACGAAACGGGAGAAATAATGGCAGCGAAGAAGAAGAAGGCGGCGAAGAAGGGCTCCGGTGATCTGATCATTTCGAAGTCACGCACCAAGGGCGCGACGAAGAAGTGCAACGTGAGCAGCGATTTCTACAGCGCACTCGACAAGGTCGTTCGCGGAATGATCGCGGACGCAGAGGCACGCGCGCTGGGCAACAAGCGCAAGACCCTCAAGCCGGTCGACCTCTAGAGAACGCCGCGGTTCGATTTTAAGGGCCCGCCGATCGAGAGGTCGGTGGGCTCTTTTTCGTTCAGCTGTTTTCTTTGTCGCGCGGGTAGGCGCGTTCGGGTTCCAGGTTTGCACCGACTGAAAAGAGTCGCTGCAGCGATACGCGCCGAAGAATATCCGCGGTGTCGAGTCCGAGTTCGGTCGAGATGAACCCGAGCCCCACACTCGCAAAGTCCGCGACCTTGTCGATCGCGATCGGTGTCGCCTCCGCATCGCTCAGCTCCATTCGATCTGCGACCGCGACCTTGTTTGCGAGCGAAGTGAAGGCGTAGAGCGCGGAGCGGCGCTCGGATTCGTCGAGCTGCGCGAGGGTTCGAAACAGCAGGTGCTGGTGGTCGGCCGATGCCGGCAGGCTCGGCATCCAGACGGGCAGGTGCCATTCGCCGACGACGAGGCTCGTCGCCTCGTCGGAGATCGCAGTCCGATCATCTCGCCGAATGAAGTGGTAGATCTCCATTGCGCGATCCCACGGCGGGAAACCCAGATCCTCGAGACGCCCGGTTCGCCAGCGCAACGCCCATTCTTCGTTGACGATGTCCAACTCGTGGACGATCCCCTGCATCATCCGGAAATAGACCCAATAGTCGGCGACGAAAAGCGCGCGCAGCATTGCGATGACTGCCTCGAGATCATCTCCTTCGCGAACTGCAACGAAATAGAACTGGCCTTCGACAGTTTGGCCGCCTTCGGGTGGCTGCCATCCCTCGTCGTCGTCAGGCTTCTGGAAACAGTGGATTCGGTGCTTGAGAAAGAGCACCACGAGTTCTGGATCGAGTGCGCGAATCGAGCGCAGGAAGCTTTTCGGTTCCGTCATCGCGAGTGTGTCGAGCCAGCGATCGATGGCAGCCCGATCGGCCGTCGCCCCGCGCCATCCGTCGAGATCCATGCAGGCGACAACCTGCTCTGAAGTCGCGTGGTCGAGCACCCACGCCGCGTCCTCGATCCCGATCGCCTTGATGGTGAAACAGAGCTCCGCCTCGGGAATCAGCGGGATGACCGCCTCGGGAGCCGGGAGTAGTTCGAGGGCTTCGGCTCGCCGGGACAGTGGGGTGTCGCACACCAATGCGACCTGCTGGTCGAGCGTCATGGCCTCGATGGCCTGGGTCGCCGCCGCCCGCTCTTTGCGGGCGAGACCGAGGATGTTCTCGATGGCGGTCGAGGTCGCGGAGGGGGTCGTCATTTCCCCGAGCGTAGCCCGCGCAGGGCCGTTGTCTTATGAGGGGGGCACCACTGGCTGCCCGCGCAGGGCCATTGTCTTATGAGGGGGGCACCACTGGCGGGGGCCCAGTTGGCTGGGTCATTCCGTGTTGTGGAGCGGTTGATAAGGGGGCTTGCAGGGAGGGCAATCGGACGGGGGCTGCTGATTTTGGGGAGGTGGGGGGTATGGTTGGGGGGTGTTGGGTGTTGATGATGTTCGGCGGGCTTTGGTGGGGCGCGAGCCGGTGCTGCTCGAGAGTGGATTGCGGCAGCGGGCGGCGGTGGCGATCGTGTTGACCGACAACGCGAGCTCCCTGGATCTGTTGCTGATCGAGCGCTCGCAGCGAGTGGGTGACCCCTGGTCGGGCCACATGGCCTTTCCGGGGGGTCGCGTGGACGTCGGCGATGCGACCGCTCGGGCCGCTGCGGAGCGCGAGACCCTCGAGGAGGTCGGCTTGTCGCTCGCGGGGTCGGAGCTTCTCGGTCGCCTGGACGACCTGCCCGGTTTGCCCGTTCCGAGCGATTTCGCGGTGTCCGCGTTCGTCTTCTACGCGAGCGCGCCCGGTCCGCTCGCGCTCAACCACGAGGTGCGCGATGCCTTCTGGTTCCCGCTCGCCGCACTCTCAGATCGCGAGCGTCAGATCGATCATCCGGCGGATGTCGAATCGGATCGGCTATTCCCGGGAATCCTGGTGGATGAACCCAGGCGCCGCGTGGTCTGGGGGCTGACCTACCGTTTTCTGGACCGGTTCTTGAGTGTCCTCGGCCAGCCGCTTCCCGAACGGGCTCCGGGCTCCTAGCAGGTGAACCCTTCGGGTTCGCTTGCGACTCCATACCGACACTTTATCGTGAAGCATCCAGCGGCACGGGAAGGGTCTTCAGCCTACAATCCACCCATGAGCGAACGGAAGGGCCTCCTCGCACGCCTGCGGCGAATCCTGGAGCTGGCCGAACGGGTTCTGGAAGATCGCGCCGGCTTGCCTCCCGCTGCCCGGCTGTTCGATCGATACGTCGCCTTTCGTTGGGACGTCAGTCGCGGGCCTGGGCGCATCGTTCCGATCGAGGAGCCCGATGGCTTCGAACTGGGCGATCTGATCGGCGTCGAGTCGGCGGTGGCGAGCCTGATCGCGAACGTCGAGCAATTCATCGGCGGACATCCGTCCAACCACGTCTTGTTGTTCGGTGCGCGTGGCACCGGAAAATCGTCCGCCGTCAAGGGATTGTTGAATCGGTTCGGTTCTCAGCGATTGCGGATCGTCGAGGTGCACAAGTCGGATCTCGCTCACCTTCCCTCGGTATTGGCGGCGCTGCGCGGATTGCCGTACCGCTTCATCTTGTTTTGCGACGATCTCTCCTTCGAGAGCGGTGAGTCCGAGTACCGGGAATTGAAGGCCGCTCTCGAGGGAAGCCTCGTTGCTCCGCCCGAGAACATTCGCATCATCGCGACCAGCAACCGGCGGCACCTGCTTCCCGAAAGTGCGGCGGACAACCAATCGGTACGACTCGACGAAGCTGGAGAACTCCAGCTCGGCGAGACGATCGACGAGAAGCTGGCACTTTCCGATCGCTTCGGGCTCGTGCTCGGCTTCTACAGCTTCGACCAGAACACCTATCTCGCGATCGTCGACCACTACGCGAAGAAAGCAGACCTGCGGACGTCACCCGAAGAAGTGAAGGAGACGGCTCTTCGCTGGGCGCTTCGCCGATCGAGCCGATCCGGGCGAACCGCCCGTCAATTTGTCGATGATCTCGCGGGGAGGGAAGCCGTCACTCGACCGCCGGGTCAGCCCTGAACTTTCTCTAAGCATCTTCGTTTCGAACGGAGGCTGAATGGACACCCAAGAGTTTGGACTCTCAATCCTCGGTATCTTCGGGATCGTTGTACTCGTTGCCACCAACGCCTTCTTCGTCGCTACTGAATTTTCTCTCGTTGCGGTTCGCCGCACGCAGGTCGAGGTCTGGGTCGCTGAGGGTCGACGCGGTGCGCGCTCGATCCAAGCCGCGATCGAGCATCTCGATGACGCCATTGCGGCCACACAACTCGGAATTACGCTCGCCAGTCTCGGGCTGGGGTGGATCGGGGAGCCCGCGCTGGCCGGGTTGATTCGGCCCCTGCTCTCGGTGATCGGCGTCCAATCGAGCGTGGCTGTTCACACGCTGGCGTTGGCTTTGGCGTTTTCCGCGATCACCTTCATCCACGTGGTTGCGGGGGAGCTCGCCCCCAAGGCCGTCGCATTGGATTTTCCGGGCCGGGTCGCGCTCGTTTGCGCGAGACCGCTGCTCGTCTTTGGGCGCGTATTCCGGCCGATCCTCGTCTTCATGAATGGCGCCGGCAACGCATTGGTCAGGGCCTTTGGGGTAAAGCCAGCCGGACAGGCACAATCCGTCCACTCGACGGATGAATTATCGCTACTCGTATCGGAGTCGAGGGCGGCTGGTGTGATTCACTCTTACCCCGGGCGCATTCTCGGCAACGTCTTTCGCCTGAGTCGAACCCGCATCCGCGATGTCATGATTCCGCGTGAGGAGGTAACCGCGGTTCCAAGAGAGGTCGATCCTGAAGATTTGCTCAACCTGTTGCGAGAATCCGGCTTTACGAGACTTCCCGTCTATCAGGGAAGCCTGGATCAAATCGTCGGGATCCTCCACACCAAGGATCTGTTTCACCTCTACGCACGGGACCGCGTGGTGGTGATGCGCGATGCGATCCGGCCTGCGACGCAGTTTGATCCGGATATGCTCATCGTCGATGCGCTTCGGCTGTTTCGCCGGGAGCGCCGACACCTCGCGATCGTTCGCAGTGGTGACGGCCCGGTGCTCGGGGTCTGTACACTCGAGGATGTGCTCGAAGAGATCGTCGGCGAAATCGAAGACGAGCACGACAAGCCGACGCCCGCCGGGGGCGATTAGGCCGCTTCGCGGATCAGCCTCCTAGTGTTCTGTCTCTGAAATAGATGGAACATTCGAGATATGTGTGGCATCTTCCTACCATGCCGTACGTGGCCTCGAAGTTCTCCGTCAAGAAGTCGGACTGCACCGTGCTGGAGCAATGGATACGAACTCCCTCGTTGCCCCAGGCGTGGGGTCTGCGGGCACGGATCGTGTTGGCGAGCGCAGAGGGCGAAGGCGTTCGGCCCTTGGCTCGGCGCCTGCAGGTCTCTCCCACGACCATCTGCCTGTGGAAGGACCGATACGAACAGGAGGGGCTCGCGGGCCTTCAGACGCGCTCGCGAGCGGGGCGCCCGAAGCAGATCAGCGAAGCGGCGGAACGCGCCGTGGTGCGTAAGACGATGCGAAAGCCGAAGAATTCTACGCACTGGAGTGTGCGCCGCCTCGCCAAGGAAGTGGGGCTGAGTCCGGCCACCGTCCACCGGATCTGGAACAAGTACGGACTCCAGCCCCATCGTGTGACGACCTTCAAATTCAGTACGGATCCTGATTTCGACGCGAAGCTGGCGGACATCATCGGGCTGTACTTGGATCCGCCGGAGCGGGCACTCGTACTCTCGGTCGATGAGAAGTCACAAATCCAAGCGCTCAACCGAACTCAGCCCATGCTTCCCATGCGACCCGGGTTCCCAGCGCGTAGGACTCATGACTACCAACGCAACGGAACGACGAGTCTGTTCGCGGCCCTCGAGGTCGCCAGCGGAAAGGTGCACGGCCGCTGCTATCCGCGTCATACCCACGCGGAGTTCATCGCCTTCCTCGATTCAATCGCCAAGCGTTTCCCGCGTCGCGAAATTCACCTGATCTGCGACAACTACGGGACTCACAAACACCCGCGCGTGAAGGAATGGCTCGAGCAGCACCCACGCTTCACGATGCATTTCACTCCGACCAGCGCCTCGTGGCTGAATCTGATCGAGCGCTGGTTCGCGCTCATTACAGATCGCACCATTCGCCGAGGCAGCTTTGACACCGTGAAGCAGCTCGAACGCGCGATCAAACGATTCTTGGCAGAGTGGAACGAAGACGCTCAGCCGTTTCGCTGGGTCAAGTCGGCGCGCGAGATCAAACGCAAGATCGCCCGTGTTTCAGAAATTTTAGAGACAGGACGCTAGTGATCTGATTCACGCTGTTGGGGCATTATCCAGTGCCCGTCTGGCTCGCCCGACTTTTTCGATGATCTGCTCGGCGGTCTTGGACCAGACGAAGGGACTCGGGTCGTCGTTGTGGTTCTCGATGTAGCTCATGACGGCGTCAATGAGTTCGGAAACGCTTTGAAAGACTCCACGACGCAGCCGCTTCGCGTCCAGATCGCGAAAGAAACGCTCGATGACGTTGAGCCAAGAACTGCTGGTGGGGATGAAATGGACATGAAAGCGCCGATGTCGTTTGAACCATGCCTTGACCTTCGGATGTTTGTGCGTGGCGTAGTTGTCGACAATCAAGTGGATGTCCAGATCCGCCGGAGTCTCCCGGTCGATCAGGTTGAGGAACTTGATCCACTCCTGGTGCCGGTGTCGGGGCATGCACGACGCGATGACCTTGCCTTGGGCCATGTCGATTGCAGCAAACAGCGTCGTCGTGCCGTTGCGCTTGTAGTCATGGGTCATCGTCCCGCAGCGCCCGGGAATCATCGGCAGACTGGGTTGTGTCCGATCGAGCGCTTGGATCTGGCTCTTCTCGTCCGCACTAAGGACCAGCGCCCTCTCGGGCGGGTTGAGGTAGAGGCCCACGACATCGAGTAGCTTGGTCTCGAAGTCCGGATCGCGGCTCAGCTTGAACGTGCGAACTCGATGCGGCTTGAGGCCGTTGGCCTTCCAAACGCGATGAACCATCGATTGACTGACGCCCAACTCCTTGGCGAGCGAGCGTGTACTCCAGTGAGTGGCGTCGTGAGGTGTCTCCTGCGTCGTCTTGCGAATGATCTCGCTCTCGATGCTCTCTCGCTGTTGTCGCGGACGACCCGCGCGCGGAAGATCCTTCTCGAGGCCCGCGATGCCCAATTCAGCGAACCGGTTGCGCCACCGCCCCACCGTGTGAACCTTCACGCCTAGCAGGGCAGCGATCTCCTGGTTCGACTTCCCCTGCGCCGCCCGCAGAATCATCTTGGCGCGCTGCGCCTGCCGCACCGCGACCTTGCGCCCGCGGGACCATCGCTGAAGGGTCGCCCGTTGGGGCTGGGTGAGATGAATCTCGGGTGCGACGCGCATCGTCTCCTCCCCGGCCGTTTCCAGGAGGATAACGAGCGCGAGAACATAATGCTCTCTATTTATGACTCATATCACTAGATCGACGTAGTGCGCCATGCTCTTCGCCACCTTGTACCTCTAGCCCAAGCCACTGAACGACCTTCGTATACTCCAGAGAGGTTTCCGGGAGAGGCCGTTGCCGCCTGAAGCCAGAGAGTTTGCGCGAAACTCAGACGGCCTCTGCGAGTCTTCGGATCAGCTCTGCGGTCTGGTCGAATCCAAGACAGGCATCCGTGACACTCTGTCCGTAGACCAGCGGACGATCGGTGACCTCCTGCCGGCCGGCCACTAGGTGACTCTCCAACATCAGGGCACGGATGCCGTGTTGCCCGCTGCGCAGCTGGTCGATCACGCAAGAAACGACCTCGACCTGCTTCAATGGATCCTTCTCGCTGTTGCCGTGACTACAGTCGATCATGACGATTTCCGGTAGGCCGGCGGCTTCGAGCAGCTGAAAGGCCAAGTCGACTGCGGGCGCCACGTAGTTGGGTCCCGTCTCGCTGCCCCCTCGCAAGACGACGTGACAATAGGGGTTGCCACTGGTTTCGAGGATCGCTGGCGCGCCTTCCTTCGTCAGGGAAGGAAAGAGGTGCCGCTCTCTGGCCGCGAGGATGGCATCTACCGCCACCTGAACGTTCCCATCGGTTCGGTTCTTAATCCCAACCGGCATCGACAATCCCGACGCCAGCTCGCGGTGGATCTGGCTCTCGGCCGTCCGTGCACCGATCGCTCCCCAGCTGATCAGATCCGCATAGAACTGTCCCAGCGTGGTGTCCAGAAACTCGGTGGCGGCGGGCAGGCCGACCTCCGCGAGGCCCGCCAGTACCCGGCGCGCCAGGCACAGTCCCCCGTTGATTTGATAGGAGCCAGCGAGGTCGGGATCGTTGATCAATCCTTTCCAGCCCATCACCGTTCGAGGTTTCTCGAAGTAGACCCGCATCACGATCAAGATCGCGTCGGCGACCTCGTCGGAAAGCAGTTTGAGCTTGGCTGCGTAGTCGAGCGCGCCACGCGGATCGTGTATCGAACAAGGGCCCACAACCAGAAGCATGCGCGAATCTGCAGCGTCGAGGATGGCCTCTGCGCTTCGGCGACTGGCGTGGACGAACTCCGCTGCCTGACTGCTGAGCGGGATCTCTTCGCTGAGAACGGCGGGCGAGATCAGCGGGTGCGTTCGCGTGATTCTTAGGTCATCGCTCTTCATTCGACGCCATCTCAAGCAGAGTTACGGCTTCGCCGAACCATGGGGCCGGCGGCGCTCCGTGCAGGGTAGCCGGCGAGGAGCTTGCGGTGCGATTGATTTTCTCAGCATCGCCCTGGAAGAAGCCCCGGACGCAGCAGGCAGACCACGCTCCAAGTGCCGTCGTCTGCCCGCTCAAGACACGCGGCGGTGCCCGGAACGAAATCCAGGAGGTTCGCGTCCTCGCGAGCAGCGACCAGCAGCGAGGCGAGTTTGCCCACGAAGGGCATGTGGCCCGCGACGAGGAGGTCTCCAGCGGTAGCTGCGCACTCCGCCGTGAAGGGCCCGGGTGGATCCATTGGGTTGAGATTCTTCACCGCTTCCACGCGTTCGCGCGCTTGGAGCGCGGCCGCCAGGATGTCAGCCGTTTGCTGGGCGCGGGTCTTTCCGCTGTGGACAACACGCTCGACGCGCACGCCGCAGCCCGCGAGATGCGAGGCCAGCCTTTCGACGTCGGATCGGCCCCTTTCACTGAGCGGCCGATCGGGATCCACGTTTTTGGCTAGCGCGTCGCCGTGCTGCACGATCCAAAGTCTCATTCCCGTCTCTCCGTTGCCGTGAATCAATCCACCCGACGCACAGCTGAGCTACTTCGGTATCTCCGAGGTCGCACCCTGTAGAGCACCCCCAACAACCCCAGTCCCGCAGCAAACACAATCCACCCCGACGGCTCCGGCACGAACTTGATCCGCAATATCCCACTCGCCCCCACGTCAGCTCCCCATCCTGAACCCCCCAACACTCAAATACAATCCCGCCTGCGAAAGATACGCGGAAAAGTGAAGACCAACCCCAACCGTCCGTTCGAGCGGGACAATCTTCCCCAGGAGAAGAACCGATTAGCAGTCAGACGCCTTTGAGTGGGGCGAAAACGGACAGGTAGAACCGAGCAGGCTCTCC
>PVMK01127608.1_pt1 | contig 18356 bp, 17 predicted proteins | sample 1853481 | NCBI WGS metagenome assembly PVMK01 (sample SAMN08533507, study PRJNA380276) | Marine sediment metagenome, whole genome shotgun sequencing project. | reverse complement strand
AGACATAGAATTCATCAGGCCTCTCTACAAAGAACTGGTAATAAAGTCCGCTGACTTCCTGGTAAAGCATAGCGACCCCGAAACGCTGTTGCCCATCGCCTCCTACGATCTCTGGGAAGAGCGATACGGCACCCATGCCTACACGGTGGCAGCGGTGATAGCCGGTCTCAAAGCGGCGGCGAATTTTGCGAGACTTTTTCGGGATCTGCCCTTGGCCGAAACCTATGACAAGGTGGCTGCTCAAATGAAGACGGGAATTGTTCAACACTTGTACTCCCCCAGTCTTGAGAGGTATGCCCGCTCGGGGTATCGCAAAGATAACGGCTATGAACTCGACGAGGTGATCGATGTCAGTCTGCTGGGCCTTGCGACCCTGGGAGTATTGCCGCCCAAGGATCCGCGGATGGTTAAGACGGCAGAAGCGATACGCAGGCAGTTATGGCTGAACACCCCTGTTGAAGGCTGTGCCCGCTACCAGAACGATGTCTATCAACGGGAGGACGACACCCCCGACAATGTCCCCGGAAACCCCTGGTTTATCGCGACGCCCTGGTTAGGGAGTATTTCATCCCCCGTGCCGAAAATATACAGGAACTTCACGAAGCCATCCCTTATCTTGAGTGGTGTGGAAACAATGCGCTCCCTTCCGGAGTCCTTGCCGAACAAGTACATCCGCTGAGCAGCGCTCCCCTCTCTGTTTCACCCCTCACATGGAGCCATTCCGCTTTTGTGTGGGCAGTCCTGCAATACACTGAAAAATTCAACTCGTTGAAAGAATAGCTTCAGCCAATCTGTTTGGCAGCACACCCAAGGGATTTGTTTGTCCCTTGGGTATAATCAGTCCAAAAAAGTGGTCTTCCCCCGGTTTCGTAGACACACGGATCGGTCAAAATTATCAGCTGAACCCCATTTCCTCGCACCGTTTTTCTGTCGTACAATGGGATGGGGAATGAATATTCATGGAATCTCCTTATGGTCAATGATCTGGACTACGACGCCTTCCTCAAAGAGGCTTGTCTCGATCTGGCGTGGAGAAAGTACCGGCGCCGGGCGGCCCGACGCCGGGTCCGTGACCGGATAAATGAGCTCGGCCTGGCCGACTATCAAAGCTATCTGAATATCCTGCGAGAGAATGGGGAGGAGGCCGCCCGGTTCCCCGATCGAATCCGTCTCACTCTCTCACGTTTTTTCCGGGAAAAGGAGCGCTGGGAGGCACTGGCCAGCAGCGGGATCCCCTCCCTCCTGGAGGAATCCCCTTCACCCCTTTTCAAGGTCTGGAGTGCCGGATGCTGCGGTGGGGAGGAACCCTATTCTCTTGCCCTTCTCTGGCGGGACCAGCTCGAGGGGCAATACCCCGGGCAACCCATCGTTATCACCGCCACCGACATCGACGAGCCGAGCCTGCAGCGGCCTCGGAAGGGCGTTACGAGACCCCTTCCCTCCGGGAGATCCCCGAAGGATACGCCAAAGGTGGTTCCACCGCGATGGAAGCCTCTTCCGGCTGGACATGAGAGTCAAGGAGCTGGTGAACTTCGAAAGAAGGAACCTCCTCGACGGAGAGCCGGTTGGCGGGATGGATCTGGTTCTCTGCCGTTATTTCGTCTTCACCTACTATCGGGGAGCAAGACGGCTGGCTGCCGTCAAAAGGCTGTGGGAATCGACCCGCCCCGGAGGCCTTCTCATGATCGGCCGTAAGGAGGGGCTCACTCCCGAGGATCGCACTTTCTTCGAACCGTGGGAGGAGAAGAACGGTCTGTTCAGGAGAAGTGAAACATGCCGGCCATAGGTCCCGGCGGCGGTTCCGCAGTGCCAGAATGAGTCAACCCACAAGGCCGATCCAGTTTCTGAAGTGGCGCCAGGGGTAGCACTTTCAACACCGTGCGGGCTGGATACTCCCCGGATTCACGTTACCAGGCCTGCCCCTCCATGATGGGCTTGCGGGATCACCAGGACGTAATCACCCAGTCCTTCATATTCTTCCTGAAACGTGAGGCTTTCTGATTCCACCGATGACACAACAACCACCCGCAGTTCCGGTCGGGACTTTTTTATGTACCAATAAATACCGCCATATGCCCTGGAATGATAATCACCATTGAAATGAAGAAACAAATTTCCCGCCTTGAAATGCTTCAGAATAAAATAGGCCATGGTTGCGTCTTTGATCGCTTGTGCCGCGACAAAGTTCTCAGGCTTTTGGCTCATACTGTGCGACATGCTGATGTTTATCAATTCCCGGTATCCGGGTGTTGCCATATCAACCTCGATCGGCAAGGGTGCGATAAATCGTTTTGCCGCTTCAGAAAGGCTTTCCAGGGATTGGACCCCTTCGCGTGCCACAAGGCTGGCGTATCGCCTGGGGATGTTTGATGCAATAAACGGTAGATCATGTTTTTTCGCGAATTCCACCAGCGACCGGTAATCCGTTTCGTAATTGCCCCAAACCTTGGCTTCATGCACCAGGTGCTCGTGCTTGATGAGCCCTGCTACATACTCATCCAGGATTAACTGGCTATCCGCTTCGAACATCTCCCCGCCGAGAATCAGCTTCCCTTTTCGGACTTCATATACATCCCGGGTCAGTTCGTATTCCATACGATGTGCTGTGGCGTTGTTGTGAAGCTCGCCGAACAGCACCATATCATTTCCGGACACTTGATCCACCACATCCCTGTAGCTGACCCTTGAGCCTTCTTTATCATAGAATTGATGGGGAACATTATCGCTCATCCTCAGGGTTCCTTTGGGAGTATCGTCCTCTGTCAAGGGTGTTTCCGGGGACCGCCAGGCCCGACCCGACCGCCATTCGTCGTGGCTTCCATTTTACACCACTGTCCGAATTTCGGGGACCACCTCTGAGAACAGGGAGGCAGGGAAACCTTGTTGCACCCGCGAGCGGAGAGTGAAATACTCTGGAGAGGAAAAGGAAATTGCCGTGGACAGCGCCAGTCGGGGCGAAGCGGGGGTTGATTCGTCCTGCACGCACAAACGGGAGGACGCGAATGGACTTCAAGGAGCGAGTTCCCTTCGGCAGGACAGGACTGATGGTGAGCCGGATCGGGTTGGCGTCGGGCTACGGCGTACCCACTGCCGCCATCGAGAAGGCGTTTCATGAGTACGGCGTCAACTACTTCTACTTGTCCTTGCTCAAGCGGGGCCACATGGTGCGGGCCATCCGCAACCTTGCTCCCAGGCACCGCGACGAGCTGCGCATCGTGCTGGCCAAGCCGACCTTCGGCGGATTCTTCCTCCAGAGCTTTGTGGAGCGCTGGCTCAAGAAGCTCAAGATCGAGCAGGCCGATCTCGTAGTCCTGCAAGATCAGCGCAAACCTCTACGTCAGAAGCTCGTCGACCGCGTGCATCGGCTCAGGGACAGCGGCAAGGTGCGCTTCGTGGGCATGTCCAGCCACGAGCGGCCCCTCTTCGGCAGGATCGCCCGCGGAGAGGTGAAGGCGCCGGTGGACTTCTTTCAGGTCCGCTACAACGCCGTGCACCCGGGAGCCGAACAGGACATCTTCCCGCACCTGCCGCAGGAGAACCGACCGGGCATCGTGATCTTCACCGCCACCTGCTGGGGCAGGCTCCTCAAGCCCAAACTCATGCCGGCAGGCGAGCGCCCGCTGGCCCCAGCCGACTGCTACCGCTTCGTTCTCTCCCATCCCGACGTCAACGTCTGTGTCACGGGCCCCTCCACCGCAGCGCAGATGGAGGACAATCTCAAGGCCCTGGACGCCGGGCCCCTCGACGAGGAGGAGATGGCCCGCGTCCGGCGCATCGGCAAGCACATCTACGGTATAAACAGCGAGGGCCCCTTCCTCACCCGATGATTCCGGTGGCGTCCGGTCTTCGCGTCCCACTCAACATAGAAACATCTCGTCCTCCTCCATGGCCTCGACGATCTGGTCATGTTTGTGGTACACGGATACATCAGATAAGGGAGGAGACCCAAATGAAAGCTGTAGTGATAACTTTGGAACATAATAACAAAACCTGACAATGGGAAGGTTTTCGTTCAATTCTCCACCCATATGGATTGAGGTATCGGTGGGAGCTACAGAGTGATTATCTTTCTGTAGATGGGATACGCTATCGGCTCCTTGTTTTCGTAGCCTATTCTCTTACGGCGCTTCTCGTCCAGCAGGTGGTAGCGCACCATCACTTCCAGTGCCGCCGGCGGATTCTTGCGATCCGCCTTGAAGCTGAACTCGAAAGTTCTTGGCTCCCCGTAGGCAAGGCGAGTGTCCTTCAGATCGACGATGAAAGGCCTCCACAGGATGTATCGCTTCATCACGTGGGTCTTTTCCTTCAGTACCTTGCCGTTCCCGTCCAACAGCCTCAGCTCCAGGGTCAGGTGCCTGTCCGGCGTGCCGGTGGGGAGATAATGCGCCGCGCCGACATTGGTAAGCGTGAAGGTGAAGCTGCTTCCGTCTTTTTCCGTTTCCCTCTTTGTTTCCACCTTCAGGCTTCCCTCTACAGTCTCGGGATGGTGCCCTCCCCGGAAGAAATGCCTCCCCACCTTCCTGTCGTCCATCCCCTCCGCCGCCGGCCTGATCACTTCGGGCATGTGGCAGCCGACACAGTCGATCTCCTGGCCCCCCTCCCTGATCTCCGCCACCGTCCCGCAGGGGGGCATGCGGTAGAAAGTGTCCCATCGCTCGCCGGAAACGACGTGGCATTGATCACAGTACCGTGTCCCCGATGACATCTCCGGATCGAACGTCACCGCGTGGGGGGCGTCTTCCGTTTCAATAGTGCCGACGATCCTTCCCTCCCTGACATGGCAGACCGCGCAGGTAACTCCCTCATTCTGCAGTGCCTGGTCGAAATTCGGGTTTGGCTCAAGAATGGGCTTGAACATCTCCTTGTCCCTGAAACCCACGACCAGGTCCTCCTGCTGATTTTCGAGGGGAATGTGGCAGTTGAAACAGATTTGCTGAGAACCGTCGAAAACGTAGTCGATCTGGTAGTACGGATCGATCCAGGCCTGAGCGTGCATACTTTGCGACCATTCCTCGTAAATCGCCTCGTGGCATCCGCCGCACTCCTCCGCGCTCAGAGAATCGAGCCCCTCCGGCACCTCCATCTGCATCGGCCTGGCGAACTTCTCGTCCACCACAAAAATGTTCATGGGGCGGACAAACCGCCAAAGAAGAAAGACGGCGAAGACAAAGAGCAGGAGATAACAGATTTTGCGCATCATCTCGAGGAAGTCCTTTCAGGGCTTGCCCCGGAGCTCGTTGAGGAAAAGGATGACCGTTGGAAAAGGTTGTCAATTAAGAGGGTCAGAAAATATGTCCCCATGTAAAGCAGCAATGTCGAGCCGGTGCCTGCAGGAAAAGCCCTCTCCAGCCACAAAAGCACTGTCAACACAGGCAGCATGTACGCCATGCCATTTTCAACGAAGCGTCTTGCCAGGTAGTTGTTGTACAGCGCATCAAGCTCGTTGTCTCCAATCTGCTGAATGATTTCCCTTGCCTTGTCGTCAGACACAGCTTCCATGCAGATCTGCTGATCTTTCTTTATGCCGGCGAAAGAGTGCCGGAACAAATGTTCATGCTTTTCGAGTCCAACCTTCCTGCGGAGATACAATGACAACAAACCGGTCAGGGACGCGATTATCATGACCTGCACAGGCTGCGGCACATGCAGAAGATCGAGGGGAGTGAGTATGGCAGCTTCCAGTACTCGCCCTGCCAGTATGAAGAACGGCTCAATCAAGCCGAAAAATAGCTGATCGAGCAGCCTATTGATTGCATGAAGAAAGGTCATCACTCATCCTTGCGCGTAATGATTTCTGCATTATTCAGCGAAGAAAGGGGATCGCCCCCGTATATTTGAGGAACACGACAATCAACGCCAGGGCAAGCATCCGCTTCAGGAGGATCTCCGGCAGACGCTTCTGGATCTTTGGGCCCACCATGCCCCCCGCCTATTGCGCCGGCAGCGATACAGATCGCCATGACCCAGTCCGGCGAATAGCCCATGAGTGTGTATCTTGTGATGCCTCCCAGGGAGGTGGCGAAGGTGCCGGCCAGGGCGATGGGTACGGCCAGGTACATCGGATAACCCATCAAAGATGTCATAAAAGGCATGAACATGAAGCCGCCGCCGACTCCGAAGGATGCGGCGATCATTCCCATGAGCACACCGCTGATCATCATGAGCAGAGGCCTGGCCATGAACGTTTCGCCCCAGAATTTCATCTCGAAACCGATGGGATGAAATTTATCGAACTCCACATGGCCCATTTGCATGACCGTGCCGCTCTCCCTCGCGTCTTTGACGGCCTTGTTGAATTTCTGGACGATCGCCTTCATGGACTTCTTCTTCTCGATAGCGGACCGGCGGCTTTCCATGAACAGTTTTACGCCGATAAAAAGACAGACGATGCCCAGGTAGAACTTGTAGGCCTTCATGGGGAGATACTTGGCCGAATACTCCGGTCCCAGCCAGAAGGCCCCGATCACAATGCCGGCGGCAAAAAATATGGCCGGGGGCCAGGCAAAGCGTCTGTCCCGGAAATAGTTGATGAGCCCGGTGATTGGGGAGCAGAGGGTCAAAAAGAGATTGGTGGGTTTCACAGTGTTGGCGGCGTTGATGCCCAGCGGCCCCTTGGTGCCGAGGACGGTTATCTGGAACGCGGCGGTGAAAAGACCACCCGCGGCGCCCATGATAACGAAGAGAACACCGATCAGAAAGGCCCCGAGGACCACCACCAGAGGGTTCATGTAGGTGCCGGCGGTGGTGAAATAGTAGCCTGACGCCTTGACCTGGAATGTGTCGATCTTCTCCCCGTTCACAGAGACTGCCATGCGGGTGCCGGGAGGGATGTTCCGATAGGGAGTCATGGTGACCGAGAAATTTCCACTTTCTTTGTCCAGAGAGATGCTGACCCCCTCGTTCCACCGCTCGGGCTGCCGGCCGTGGTCGGCCAGAACCATCCTGGCGTTTCCTCCCCCTACCGGAAGCTCCTTGCTGATGGTATTAATACCGAACTTGTTCTCGTGGGTGTAGATAAGGAACTTCCACTGTTCCTCCCCTGCCGCCGGCGCGAGGAAGGGGCGGACACTCTCGGAAATATCACTCCAGGGCCGGATCTTGTTGACGCGCGCCTCATATTTGAACGGTGGGAAGGAAAAGGGTCCGCTGGTCTGTCCTTTCACAGCCGCCTTCGGGGTGGCCAGGCTCTCCGGAGAGCTGGTAATTACGTAGTAGAGGGGGGAGATGGACGCGCTCCCGAAGAGCTTCACGAGGGTTTTCTTCTCCTCGCTGCCTGGGGCATCCTCGGCGGTGAACATCTCATCCATGCTGATAACAACGTAGAGGTCGCTCCCCGGCGCAATGGTGCCGCTGACAGAAACTGGGCTGCCGGCCGAAATCTCCCGCGTTTCGATAGTGGCCTCCAGCGCCGGCGAAACCTGCGGAAGCCCCAACCCGAGCAGGACTGCCGGCAGGAAATAAAGAATTCGCTTAATCGTCATGGAGGCACCTCGTTCCGCTCATTGCGGCGGCAATCATGACTTGTCCAAATGCCGGCGAATTATTGTCTCAAGCTCCTCTTCGCCGATGTCTCTGCCGGCCACGATGATCTCGCCATCGATCATGATGGCCGGAGCCTTCGGCAGGCCGCTCTTGCCATATTCTTCGCTCTGGTAGTCGGCCTTCGGTTTAGATGTGACTTCGATGTCGATATCGTACCTGCTGCCCAGACCGGGCATCATTTCACGAAAGTGCCCTCATGTCTTGCCGGGAGGGTCATTAAGAAAAAATCTGACTTTCACCATGGCTATTCCTCCTTGAATCCTGGCTGTTAGATCCCCTCTGTTTTAGAGCGTCACCGTCTCGCGAGACATCATCTCCCCCGCCAGAGTCGGCAGAGTAACGATCTTTACCCCGGGGACCAGATCTTCCTCGCCAAGCCCGTAGCGCTTGGCGCAGGCCCCGCAAAGATAGAGAGGCACTTTCGCATCGAGGATCATCGGGAAAAGGTCCCTGACCGGGGTGAAATTCTCTCCCTCGATCGTCTCGACAACACCCTTCTTAGCCATCAGCGCTCCTTCGAAAGTAAAAAAAATGGCGAGGTCGGCGCCCTCGCTAATCAGCGACACAGCCAAGGCAACAGCTGAATTGGCCCGGTCCTGATCATCAGTGGAATGGGTGATGACAAGCATGTATTTCTTAGTCACTGCTTCCTCCTTCTTATTTCCCTTAAGTGTGCTTCCGATTGCCCGGGTACTTCCCCTTCTTCGTCACGGGGCAACAGGCAGGGGGGGGGGAGATCATCCTTGTACTCTTTCTTCATTAGTTTAAGAAGATCGGGAATGAAAGGGTCCGTGAGAAAATAGCATCGCAATCTGCCATCCATAAAGTAATCGATAATGTCAAACTTCCTCAGCAAGGAAAGATGCTGAGACACATTCGGCTGTCTGATATCAAGGAATTCCTCCAAGTCACTGACGCATTTGACTCCTTTTGCCAATTCCTCGAGGATGAGAACTCGTACCGGATGGGCTATGCCTTTGAGCAGGTCCAACTTGCGACTGGTAATTGGAACATCTCTGACTTTCGGAGAGCACGAAGAGGTTTTTGACATATTCATTTCTCCCTATTTATATTCAAAGTATAATATGTTTGAATGTAAAAATCAAGTTGGATGCCAGGATTTGGCCCAGTCCTCGGATAATTCCAGGCTTGACAGGGATGGACAAGTCGGTACTCTGGGAAAAACCAAGGAAAGCGCCATTGAGGAGGTTTCTCCAATGAAAACCGGCATGACGCGCCGTACCTTTCTTAAGATCTCCTCTCTTCTCTCCGCAGCCGGATTCATCCCTTCGCCCTCGGCGGCCGGGCAGCAGGTGTTCCGAACTCTCGGCAGAACAGGCCTGAAGGCAACGGAGGTCGGCATGGGCGTAATGATAACGCACGATCCGGACATCGTCCGGGCCGCCCTCGACACAGGCATCAACTACTTCGACACTGCCAGGGCCTACATGGGAGGGCGCAACGAGAAAATCCTGGGGCAGGGTTTGAAGGGAAGACGCCGGGAGGCGATCATCGCCACCAAGTGCCATCACCTTGGAAGCAAGAAGCGGGTCATCAACAGCGTTGAAAAAAGCCTCGCCGCCCTCAAGGTCGACGTGATCGACATCCTTCAGCTTCACAACCTGAAGAGCCGCGACGCGGTCCTGCTCGACGACCATCTCGAAGCCCTCACGGAGCTGCGCAAGGCGGGGAAGATCCGCTTCACCGGCGTCACGACGCACAGCAACATGATCGAAGTGATCGAGGCCGCCGTCGAGTCGAAGTTCTACGACACCGTTCTCACCTCCTTCAACTTCCAGAGCCCGCCCGAGCTTGCGAAGGCGATCGAGAAGGCGTCGGCCGCCGGCCTGGGTGTCATCGCCATGAAGATCATGACGGGCGGATACCGCATGGAAGAGATTCCCGGCCTTAATCCCTATCAGGCCGCTCTGCGCTGGGTGCTTCTCAAGCGCTCCGTCTCGACGACCATCCCCAGCATGGCCTCCCTCGAGCAGCTCAGCCAGAATGCGGCGGTCATGGGGACGACAACGACGTGGCGCGACGACCTCTCTCTCCAGCTTTACGCTTCCATCGCCGGCAGTCGGTACTGCCGCGCCTGCGGGAGCTGCCGCGGCCAGTGCGGGCTCGGTGCCGACATCCAGACCGGGATGCGGGGACTCATGTACGAGGAGGGCTACGGCGAGACGGCGATGGCGCACCGGACCCTTGCCAACATCTCCATTCCCTGCGGCTCCTGCCGGCAGTGCTCGGTCACCTGCCGCTTCGGCCTCGACGTGAAGGGCCGGATGGAGGCCGCGGCCGATTTTGCCGCCCGTGCGTGAAGCCCTCGCGTGGCTCCTTGCCGGCGTCCTGCTCCCCTCCGCCGTGGCGGCCCAGGAGCTGCCTGCCCTCTTCCCGGACGTCGCGCTCCTGGGGTCTGAGACCCCACGGCAAGAGATAAAGACCTACAGTCCCGAGACCCTCTGGGAGAAGATAAACGGCGAGGCCGAGTTGTTTCAGCGGTTCGGCGTCACCCGGGCGGCCTTCGCCTTTTACGAGCACCCGGAGGACATCGACCGCAGCCTCGAGCTTGCGGCCTACGCCTTTCCAGACAGCCTCTCGGCCTTCGGCCTTTTCGCCACTTTCCGTTCACCCGATGACCCGCCTGAAGATCTTGGAAACGGGTCCGTCATCGGCAGCTACCAGGGGCACCTCTGGCACGGCAGCTTTTTCATCACGGCGGATGCCTTCGGTTCGACGGAAGTCCGGGCCGCCGCTCTCAGGCGCGCCCTCTCCGAGATCGCTTCGACCCTCGGTCCCGCCCCTCCCCTGCCCCTTGCTCTGGCGGCCTTCCTGAAGGTCGCCGAGCCGGCGACAGTGAGCTTCCGGCCGGACCACCTTCTCGGGAGGGAAATCTTCCCCCCCGGGCTCGAAGGAAGTCTCGCCGGAGGCACCCGTATCTTTACGGCAACGGAAGCGACCTCAACCGACAGGGTGCTGGCCGCCTGCCGCGCCCTCCTCAAAAACCCGAAAGAAACACGGCACGGTGACACCACCCTGCTCTCCGGAGTAGACCCGCTTCTCGGGCCGGTCACCGTCGCAGCCAGGGGAGTACGCCTAGCCGGAGCGCGTGCCTTGCCTGACGAGGAAGGACTCCTGAATATCCTCCAGGGACTGCTGCGGTAATGAGAGACTGTCTCTCTCAAATCAGGGGAATATCATGACATGAAGGTCATCGCTGCCGCCTTCTGTTTCGTCTGTGTGTGCGCCGGAACGATCTTTCTGTATGCCAGCACCGACTACGGATCCCAGTTCGGCCGGTCTCCCGGAAAGGAAAGTCTGCAGAAAATGAAATCATCCCCCAACCATGACGGAAAGCGCTTCATGAACACGACGGAGACGAACCTCGATCCCGGATTCAGGGACTTAACCGATTTGACCCCTCCTCCCTCTGATTACTTCACGTCTGAAGTCCGGGGAAGCTGAAGGGGTCGGACCAGGATTCAAACGGCAGACGGCTTTCCGCTCTGTCACCAGGGAAAGGAGTTGGGAACGTGAGACAGGCAGCGCTGTTGACAGTTGTGGTGTCGTTGCTTCTGGTGTCCTGTGCGCCGACGCCGACCTTTATCAGAGAACCGGCAGGCGGTGTGGAAACGCTCGTCATCGGCCGCGTCCTCCTCGAAAACCAGCATTACAAAGCCGGCAGCGTTCCTATCGGGAAATTCAAGCGCAATGTCAAACTGGAATTTGAAGATGTCGACACCGGTAAAAAGCTGACTGCCAGGGGTGTCGACGCGAGAGGATTCTTTTTCCTCCACAATCCGGCGTCCTCCCGCCTCCGCCTGGTACGTTTCTCTTTTCACAGTGCCGTTTCCCAGGTTGAATACCACCCGAAACCAGGCAAAAAGAAGAAGTCGGTCTGGGAAGACAAGGGAGCGACGATTGCTATGCTCCCCAGGGCGAAACGGATCTACGAAATAGAGCCCGGCAAGGTGAACAACCTCGGATATTTCCACTGGGTCGCCAACATGCAAAGCCGAAGCCATCGAATATTATCCAACAAAGAGTACGCTGAAACCCGCCAGGCATTCGCTGAACGCTACCCTGAAAGCCTGTGGAACGGTAAAGAATGGGTGCAAATCAGGGGGGTGAAACCGTAGCCTTGACCTTGATCCCGGAATCATGCTGAAGAGCTGGAGGTTCTCCGCAAGTCCTGCTGAGTTTTCAGCCGCCCTCACCTTCCTGCGAGCTTCTTCGCACATCTGAGTCCCGCAGCCAGCGCAGCGACTTGATGAAAAGGGCGAGTGCCACAATCCGCTCGTCTCCCGCTTGCAGAGCCTGCCCTTCCAATTTTGTCACCACCATGTGATTGAGGTGCTCCTCTCAGAACCTTGAAAATCTTCTCGCACAGTTTCAAATTGCCAGATCGATTGTCAGGCCAAAACAGGCCCAAATCTCCACCCATGGCCAGTATTGTGCCTGCACAGACAGGGCTGTCAACTACATGTGAAGGGGCTCCCCGGAAAAAAAACCTTGACAGGCTTCCCGCGCGATATGACATTAGGGAGGAAATTAATCGTCTCAAAGGGCCCATTGACCTGTAACCGGCCACCACGGCACTTAGGTGATAAACAGAGGGAGGAAACCATGAAGAGAAGGTGCATTTCTCACATGCTCTATATCACCACCTCGCTGGCGATGATCACCGTGATGTTCTTTGTAATACCTCACGCTGGAGCGGCATTCAAATACATAAAGAAAGGTATGGATGTTCCCGACATCACCCTCAAAACCTTGAAGGGTGACGAGATCAGCCTCTCCGACCTGAAGGGTTCCCCGGCGTCGATAATCGTCTTCTGGGCCACCTGGAATGCCCGATCAATATCGGCATTGAAGGAAGTACAGAAGATGTCCGAGGAATACGGCGAGAAGGGCCTCAACGTTCTGGCGATCAACGTAAACAGCCCCAAGATGAAGTACCAGGACACTCAGGATGTCACCAACATGGTGGACGATCTCAAACTCTCTCTGAAAGTGGTCGTCGATGACGGTTACCGGGCCTACAACACCTTCGGCGTGGTGGCCACCCCCTCCTTCGCCGTGCTCGACAGTAACGGCACCATCGTCCACGAAGCGGCGAGTTTCCGAAAGGCCACCGCCGACGGACTCCGCGCCGAGGTAGAGGTGCTTCTGGGCCTACGTGAGCGGGTGGAAGAGGACGCGATCGTGGAGACGGCTTACAAACCCGTGCGTAAATCCCTCCTCTACTACAACCTGAGCCGCAACCTCCTCTCCCAGGGGAATCGCGAGAAAGCCATCCGCAAGCTCGAGGACTCCGTCGAGGCCGACCTCAAATTCACCGCACCTAGGGTCCTCCTGGGCCACCTCTTGCTGAACGAGCGCTCCGAGGATAACCTCGCGAAGGCGGAAAAACTTTTCCTTGAAGCCATCGCGGCCGATCCCGAGAATGTCTCCGCCCTGAGCGGTCTCGGCGAGGTCCTCCTCGAGAAAGACAGCGTCGACGAAGCCTTGGAAGTCCTGGGAAAAGCCGTCGCCCTTAACGACACCTACACCCCGGCGATAGTTAACATGGCCTTCGCCCTCGCCCGCCAGGGCAAAGCCGACGAGGCAAAGAGCCGCTTTGACGAAGCAGTGGAGCTCAATCCCCTCGACGCCAACATTTACCAACGCCGCGGCAGGAGCGCCGAGCTCGAAGGCAACATGAGCGCCGCCACTGAGGACTACCGCAAGGCTGTCGAGATCCTCCTCGGTGCAAGTTCCGCCGCGCGACGGCCGTGATCCGGATCCCTGCCGTCGTTCATCCTCCGGCTGTCATGGAAGAGGGGGACGAACATGCGACTACTCTGCCGACTTCTCCAGCACCACGTGGAACGGCACGTTTGAGAGAGCGCCGAAGAGAGGATTGCCGCTGAGCTTGCTGCGGGTCAGGGCCGGGGAAGTTACGCCGCAGAGCCAGCGAGTGAAAACTCTTGGCGACGAGAGGATCTCCTGGTGCTCTTCCCTGACGGCAATGGCCCTCTCCCACATCGTCTTCTCTATGGCAGGATGAGTCCGTCCGGGAAGAACGATCTTTTCTTCCCCGCCGATGCACCAGGAGCAATGTCCGCAAGGGGATTCGAGGGTTTCGCCGAAGTGGGCGCTCAGGGCCGCTGCCTGGCAGCCTTCGTTTTGAATGAGGTCCAGCACCTGTCGAAGGCGCCCGATCTCACGCTGCTCCCGCTCCAGTGCGTGCCGGTACAGTTCGGCGGCGAGGGCGGCTCTGTCTTCAGGCAAGCGCAGCCTCCGGTAACGGTTCATGACACCCCGTACGCCCAGCTCAACCTTCTTCTTCTCCCCCAGGTAGTCGAGAGCCTTGACGATTCGGTCCCTTGTCGATCCCATGGCGTTGGCGGCTTTTCCCGGGTCAATGCTCAGCCACTTCTTCCCCCGCTTCCCCTGGGCGAAGAGGTCAAGGAGAAACTGCCCTCTCTCCTCGTCGAACCCGGCAGCAATTTCCTCCTCGGGCGCCAGAAAGTTGATGCGGTAGTTTTCATAAAAGGGGGTACCCCCCTCGAGGTAACCGCGCAGTTCGAGGTCTGTCAGGAGCGTCTTTGTCACCAGGTTACGGATGTCGTGGTCGCTCGAAAGGAGATAGATGCTTACGGCGAAGTTCGCTTCCCGCGAGAAGATGTCATCGAGCAGACTGCCGATCGACTCCTCCGTGGGTGTATCACCGTAGACAAAGTTCTCCAGCACGTTCAAGTCACCGACAGAGACGAGAGTGTGACAGATCGAGTTCTTTCCGTCCCGTCCGGCCCGCCCGATTTCCTGGGAGTAGCTCTCGAGACTTTTCGAGAGGTTGTAGTGGTAGACGGCGCGGATGTTCGACTTGTCGATACCCATGCCGAAAGCAATGGTAGCGACGACAATCCCCCCGTCCGAGGCCATGAACCACTCCTGAACGCTGTGCCTCACCTCGTCTTTCATGCCGGCGTGGTAAGCCTTCGCCGGCAACCCCGCGGAAGCGAGCATCTTTGCGACCTCTTCGGCCGTGCGCTGCAGGGTCACGTAGACGATGGTCGGCCCCGTTTCCCGCTCAGCGATGAGGCGCCGCAGTTCCAGGTCCCTGGCCTCCGCTTCCACGGGCTGTGTCCTGAGAAAGAGGTTCGGCCGGTAGAAAGGGGTACGGACAGCGCAGTCAGTTCCAATTCCGAGCTCGGAACAGATGTCGGCGAGCACCTTGGGCGTAGCCGTGGCGGTCAAGGCGAGGATGCGCTCGGCGCCGCAGGTGCGGGCAAAGAGGGCCAGTTTCAGATAGTCGGGCCGGAAGTTGTGGCCCCATTCCGATATGCAGTGAGCCTCGTCGACGGCAAAGAGGGCAATGGGAACGGCTTCCATGGCCGCCCGGAAGCGCTCGTTGTTGAATCGTTCCGGTGCGACGTACAGGAGACGGAGCGTTCCTCCGCGCACCCCGTCCATGACCGCGAAGTACTCCTCCGCCGATAAAGTGGAATCCAGACGGGCGGCCGCGACCCCCCGGCCCCGAAGAGCGTCGATCTGGTCCTTCATCAGGGCGATCAGGGGAGAGACGACCAGGGTCAGGCCTTTCAGCATCAACGCCGGCAGCTGGTAGCAGAGCGACTTGCCCCCGCCGGTGGGAAAGACGGCCGCAGCCGACCGGCCGCCGAGAAGATGGCCGACGACCTCTTCCTGCCCGGGCATGAAGGTTTCGTGCCCGAAATGCTTCTTCAGTGCGCCCCTGATCTCTGGATCCATGAATTCCTAATTTACCTCAGCCATGGTGGACCTCATGGGAACAACATTGACTTTGCCCAGGTGTGCGTATCGCTCCGGAGTACAGGTAAGGACGATGACCTGCCCCGCCTTTCCCGCCTGAGCAAGCACAGCCCCCATCAGCTTCAATCGTCCAGGATCGGTGTAACCCAAGGCATCATCGATGATGACGGGGACAGGTTTTTCATCCGACACCAGCATGGCGGCGGCTATGCGCGCAAGGATGGAAAGCTGCTCTTTCGCCCCCCCCGCTCAGGCTGTCAAAGGGCACGGTGCGCCCGTCGAGGACCCTGTCTCTAACACTTAAATCATCATTCAGAACAACCTGAAAACTGTCGTTGTGCATTAATCGACCCATTTGCTCGATCTTATCTCTAAAAGGAGCTTTGTAGCTTTCATAAGCTTTATCCTGCTCTTCCTTCATGGTGTCATAAAGCAGGCGGGCAGCCGCCGCCCGGCGAAACAGACTCCTGTTGTACCGCTGCCTCCGGAACAGATCCCCTTCCACCTTCTGAATTTCCTCATGGAGACCTTCTTCGCCCAAGGTGCTGAGTTTGGACGCCAGTCCCGCCTGTTCCAGTTCCAGCCCCCGCAAACGTTCTTCCGCGGTTGAAAGGGAGCCTGCTGTCGTCTCCAGGAGAGCACGAGCCTGGTCCGGGTTCAACCTGGAAAGTCCCTCCTTTTTCAGCCCCATAACACCTCGTTTTTCATCGGCACGTTTTTGGAGTTCGGCCCATTTTCCTTCAAGATTCTGATCACTGACGACTTTTCTGGCCGTCTCCAGTTCCTCAGTCATATCAGCCAGATCTTTCTCAATTTTAGAAGTTTGCCCCTCGGTGTTGGCAACCTGTTCTCTAATCTTGTTTTGGGCATTCTCTGCATCCCTGTGAGAGCGGTCGGCACTGGCATGCTTCTGCTCGGCCGCAACGAACTCTTCTTCAGCTTCCTGCTGGGCCTTGCGGGCAGAATCCAGACTGTCGGCAATCGGTGGTGTCTCAACACGATCCTCGAGATAGGTGGCCGCTCCTTCATGCAACCCCTCGATCCGCCCCGTCAATTCCTCGAAAGTCAGGTCCCGGAGGTCCTGTTTCTCAACTTCCTTGACTCCAGCTATTTGCAGTTCCGCCTTTTCGCGGGCCTGGATCATCTTCCTGGCATCCGATGAATCCTTGACTCCGTATTCTTCCAGGACAGCGGCCAGCTTCTCCTCAGCCTCCTGCAGCTGGCGCGCGAGCCCACCGGAACTGGTGCCGGGAGACACCACAATTTCAAGTATGTCGGGAACGACAATGCTCATCTCATCCGTGACTGTTCTAAGTTCCTCCTGTCCGGATTTCATTGCAATACTCATCCCGTCCACCACGAGATCAACAGCTTTCACAGATCTCATGCTCAGAGAGGGTGCTCCCACTTCCAGCCGGGCTCGGGCTGAAACGCACTTCTCTTCGGCCTCAAGAATTTCACCTAGCGCACCTTCAGAAATACGGATTTTCTCAAGAACAGCTCCCGCCCCTTTGGCCCTCTTTCTGGCCTCGTCGATTCTCGATTTGCGCTCCTCCATCATCTGCTGATCATGACGGTCACGATAATATCCAAAATCCTTTTGTCTCAGGTCCCTGATTGCCCTGAGCTCTCTCTGTCCTTTTGCCGCAGTCTCCAGGTCTTTCATTGCACTGCCACTCTTATCCGCAGCTGCTTTCAGTTTTTCTTCGATATCGCCGAGGCTGTTTTTCAGATCTTCAATGTCCTTTTCCCGATTTGCAATCTGCTCTATAAGTTTTTTACGGTCCTGCATATCCCTTTCAGCGGCAGCACAATCCCGGTCCAGGTTTCCGAGTTCAAGTTCGTGATTCTTAATCTCACCCTCGAGCAGTTCGACCTTGGCGAGATTCTCCCGTGCCGCTCTGTCCCCTAGTTTGAGATTGCTTACGGTGTCCTTGAGCGCTCTGATCTCTTCCCGGAGGGAGGTGGCTCTTATGGCATGATTTTCGACATCACGAGCCCGTTGCTGGAATTTCACCAGTTGTTCTTCAAGAGTGCTTTCCTCCTGCCTGGCTGTCTCGAGATCTTTTCCATCTTTCCCTGTTCCGGTGAAATACTTCCGGTATTCCTTCAAGACGGCATCGAGGAGCGAACCTTCTTCCCTGCTGACCGCCTCTCCGCCTGCCGCCCTGTCAAGAGCGGCTGTAAGCGAATTGGCGTCTTTCAGATTTGCCTGGGAGATCCCCTCCCCCTGTTGAATTCCAACCGCCTTCCACAGGTCCATGTCCAAAGTCTCTTTTAGAATCTCCTCGGCGCGGTCATGGGCGGCCCGAGAAGTCAGGGACGGTTCGGAAGCCGGCTCGATGAATTTCAACTCGGTAGCCGGCTTACGGTGGAACCTCTTGAAATAGGTAAAGTGATAGGGACCCGATTCAACTTCCAGTTCGATCTCAGGTCCTTCGTCCCGGTGAGTCGGTTTGATGGCCCCGACGTTACGATTCCGGCTGTTGTCGGGATATTCAAAGATAATGTGCAAGGCTTCTATAAGGCTGGACTTGCCGACTTCATTGTCACCCTCGATAAGGGTGATGCCGGCTGGAGAAAATTCGATGGAAGCTTCCTCCACGCCACGATAGTTCCTGATAGTCAGGCGATGGATGATCATGCCGCCCCCTCCCGCAGGCGCACAAGCAGGGCCAGAGCATCCCGTGCCGTCTCACCCTCCTCACCGGCGACGCCGGCCTGCTCCCGAATTCTGTCCAGGGATTTCTGAACGAACCCTGAAAAGCAGAGGTCCTTGAAATCCGCGTCATTGGGAAGAACGACTATATCTTTCTCTCTAGTCTCGAGAGCTGCCAACAGGTCTTTGATGTGCTCGAGTATCGCCTGTACACGGGTCCACTGTAACAAATTCAATGTGCCCTCAAAGCGCAGCTTGACGATGGTCCGCTCCTTGTTTTCTATACCCGCGAGACGCTCCTCCAACGACTGAAGATCCTCATCTGTATTTAAAATGACCCGCTCGTCGATAAAGGTCCATGTGCCGACCGGTAATTCCC
>PVMK01146185.1_pt1 | contig 18357 bp, 17 predicted proteins | sample 1853481 | NCBI WGS metagenome assembly PVMK01 (sample SAMN08533507, study PRJNA380276) | Marine sediment metagenome, whole genome shotgun sequencing project. | reverse complement strand
GCAAGCGGGCAAATTAACCCTGTTTTCTATCTGTTCTCCGTCATCTGTCATCTGACTTCTGTTACCTGCCCTTTGTCATCTGTCCTCTGTCTTCTGCCCTCTGTCATCTGTCTTCACTCTGACCAGCATCCCATCCGTAGCAGCCGACAATGGGGTTTTGATAATGCGCTCGCCATCTGACAATCCCTGGCTGACAATGACGGAATCTTTAAACGCTCGCAGGATATTGACGGACTTAATTTTCAAGCGATCCCCTTTAACCGTATAGACAATATCTCCCGGATAAACCACGTGCCGCGGAAGCACAAACGCCTCAGCGACTTCTTGGCCTTTAATCTTAACGGTTACAAACATCCCCGGTCTCAGGCGCAGTGAGCTCCTGTTTTCTTCAGATTTGGAGTTTCGTCAACTTCGATGACCACCGGCAGTGTTCGGGTTCTGTCGTCCATCTGCGCCTTGACGCGGGACACATGCCCGTTCCAGGTCCTCCGGAGTCCCTGGTTTTCAAAAATAACGTCCGCCTCAATGCGGGCATCCGAATTCAACTCCGCAGGCAGCCATTTGAAATCCTTGACCGGAATGCGCACCTCGATATCCAGCTCACCGGCATTGTAAATTCTGCCCATACTCTGTCCGACCGTAACATGTTGACCGACTTCAATGGTTTTTTCGAGAACCCAGCCGTCAAATGGGGCAATAATACCGGATCGTTCAAGATCCAACTTTGCTTCCTGAAACAATACCTTGGTTAAATCACGCTGGGCCAGCAGCTGTTCTTTTTGGGGTCCTGTCAGGGCCAGTTGATTTTCAAGAGCCTGCAAACGCTCCCGGCTGGCCAGATATTGCTGCTCGGTCTTATCCAGGGTCGACTGAGCGATGACCTTTCGATCGATCAGTTTCTTCAGCCTGAAATATTCACTTTTGGCGAGCGAAACATCTGATTTTGCGATTTTGATGCGCGCCTGCAGGTTTAAGACCTCCTGTTCAAGACGCTTGATCTCTGCCTGGGCCTGTTTAATCTGGACGTTGCGGCGCTGCACCTCCAGTGGTAGGTCCGCGGATCAATCTGGATCAGCCGGGTTCCCGTGGTTACAAAATTTCCTTCTTCAAAGGTCGGGTCGGTAGCGACAATCTGCCCGCGAACTTCGGCAACCAGCAGCAGTGCTTCACGAGGTTCAACAGTGCCGTATGCTTCAACATACATTTGAACCTTCTCAGCCCTGGCCGTAAATACTTCAACCAGGCGTCCTGTTTCTTCGGGAACACGCCGTTCGGCTTTGGGCCGCAGGATTACCAGAACCGCGGCAATCATAAAAGCTGCCAGCAAAACGACAAATACCCGAATCGTCTTAAAAGTGGCCCCCTTTTTTCATAGACGTATCACTCCATTGAAAGCGTTGATAAATTTTTATCCTATTTTCGTGGAATAGACAATTAAATTCCGGTTTAGATAGTTTCTAGAAAAAAATAGCCGCCTGCTTGCAACATTCACACAGACGGCTACATAAAGACTCCCTCAATTTTAGAGATGATCATTTACCTTCCTGGATCTTTTCAGTCAGAACCGGAACAAAATCAAGCAGGTCCACAACGACACCGACATCAGCGACTTGAAAAATGGGGGCTTTGGGATTCTTATTCACGGCCACAATAAAAGGATTACCTTTTAATCCGCCTAAATGCTGGAAGGATCCGCTGATTCCAAGTGCCATGTATACTTTGGGTTTAACCGTCTGACCTGAAGTTCCAACCTGACGCGGCTTTTCAAGCCATTTGGCATCAACGATCGGCCGGGAACAGGAAACAACACCCCCCACGGCCTCAGCCAGTTCTTCAGCAATTTCAATGTTATCCTGATCTTCGATACCGCGGCCGATTGAAACCAGGATATCCTCTTTGGTGATGTCCACATCCCCCACTTCAGCCGCTACGACTTCCAGAAACCGTCGACCAACAGTAAGCTCTCCGATCTCAGATGATTTATCGATTACCTGTCCGGCGGCCGATTTGCTTTCATCAGGCTGAAATACACCCGGACGAATGTTGATAACGGCACCCGCTGAAATATCACCCAACACATGTGTGCTGACCTGCCCGCTGTATTCCTGGCGTATCACTTTAAGATTGTCCCCTTCCAAACCCTCAAAGTCGACGACATCAGATATAAAAACCGAATCCAGCTTAATGGAAAGCCCGGGAGAAAGATCCATGCCGAAAGTATCATGCGGAACCAGCACAACGGCATCCGGGGGCAGAACAGTCACCAGCAGCTTTCGAATGATTTCGGCATTGGGATAAGCCAGGGCCTCGCTATCAAACCTCCACACCTCCGCACAGGAGGCAGCCAGTTGATTGCAGACCGTATCCAGACCAGCACCGGACCCGGTAACGATTGCGGTTACCGAACCATCCGGGATCGATTTTTTGGGCGGCTGAAATAAGTTCTAAAGCCGTATCATCGTCAACACCATCCTTATGTTCAATATATGCGAAAACCTGTGCGGCCATTATTTTATTCCTCCTTTGGCTTTTAATAGGTCAATCAATTTTTCGGCAACTTCTTCACTGCTGCCTTCAAGAATTTCAGCGCCTTCACCCAACTGAGCAACAAAATAATCAATCCCGTTTAACTTTGGCGCCGGATTCACCCACATTTGCCGGGTCAATGCCAAGATCAGAGGCACCCCATACCGGTATGCCCACCGAAGCGACTTTTCGGATGCCGCGAATCCCGACATAACGGGGCTCGTTTATACCGGTTTGGATTGAAAGCACACAGGGAAGTGCAATCTCGCTCATTTCCTGATTGCCGCCCTCAATTTCCCGACCGACTTTAAGCTGGCTGTCGTTTAAAACTTCGATGGAGTTTACCACCGATGCATAGGGCACATCCAGCATGGCGGCCAGCATGCCGCCGATCTGACCGGCGCCATCATCAGCCAGGGCACCCGTCAGGATCAGATCATAATTTCCCTTTTGGACCACCGCCTTCAAAACTGCGGCGATGCCTTTTCCGTCTGATCCCTCAAAGGCATCATCGGTTAAAAGAATTCCATTGTTGGCTCCCATGGCCATTTCTCTTCTGACGACCTCTTCGGATTCCTCGTCACCCAGGGAAACCACGGTAACAGCACCACCCACATTGTCGACAATCTGAATGGCCTCTTCAACCGCATAATTATCCCACTCATTCACCGAGAAAACCAGATCATCGCGTTCGATATCGGAACCGTCGCTGTTCACCTCGATCTCATTTTCAGCGGTGTCCGGAACCCGTTTTACACAAACTAAATTTCCATGCTATTCCTCCCGGATGTCGTTATAGTTACTTTGTTAACAGAAAACAGATGTCAGCCTGTAAAAAAGATCATTCGAATCGAGAACGAAACAGATCAAAATAAAGGCTTAAATTTGCCTTCTTTGCTGTATGCTGAGTCTCTGTCTTCGTGACTGTCTGGATACTGTCTTCTGTCATCGTGCCTTCTGTTTCATCTGTGCTCGGTAACTCGAAAGTGCCGCTCAATCGAGCTGGCTGTCAGATCCAGTGCTTCCATCTGCCCCTTCCAGACCGCTGACTTTGATGGCATCTTCAATATTGACCAGACAGAACGGGCAGGCGGTTACAATCACATCGGCCCCGGCCTTTTTGGCCATCTCCACGCGCAGCACCCCCATGCGCTGGTCTTCTTCGGGCTCATAAAAGAGCATCAGGCCCGCCGCCGCCGCAGCAAAAAGACCGGTCACGGCAGTCTTCAGCCATTTCAACCCGTTTAATTCCCGGGGATTGAATCGATGGCCCGGCGGGGATCATCATATACATTATTGTGCCGGCCCAGATAGCAGGCATCATGATAGACATAAATTTTTGAAGCATCTTCAACCGGTTTGAGTTGAATTTTACCGGACTGAACATTCCGCACAAGCGTCTGGCTGATATGTTCCACCGGCGGAAGATCGCTATAATCCTTTTTTAAGGCATTGAAGGCATGCGGATCGGCGGTAACAATGCGTTGCACGCCGGAATTCAGGATAGCATCCGTATTTTGATCCTTTAAATCCTGGTACAGCATCTCCTCGCCAAATCGCCGGGCTTCATGGCCGCTGTCTTTTTCGCCTTTGCCGAGGATGCCGAAATTAATTCCGGCCGCATTAAGAATTTTGGCTGTGCAGCGCGCAATTTCCTGCATGCGGTCATCATATGAGGAAATGCTGTCGACGAAATAAAGGACATCAGCTGAAGCACCCTTTTTCAAGAATTTTGGCGCTACAGCCTTCCGGAAGCTCCCGGGTCCAATCCGCGCGCTTTTTCTCCATCTTACCCCAGGGATTACCGCGTTTTTCAAGTGCACCCAGCGGCTTTTGCAGGGATTGGGGCACCAGACCCTTCATCGACCATGCCACGCCGCAAATCCACTATCTTATCGATATATTCAATGCCCAGGGGGCATTCCTGTTCGCAGGCCCCGCAGGTGGTGCATGACCAGATTTCATCCTCATCATAAATATCACCGATCAATGCTTTGGCCTCTCCGCCGTTGCTGCCGATCAGAGGGATAATGTCTAAAGGCATAATCGCGGCCCTTAATGGATATAAATCGCGGCGACAGCGGGCGCCCGACTGCATTGGCCGGGCAGTGGTCGGAACAGCGGCCGCAATCCGCACAGGTATAGAAATCAAGGATGTGCTTCCAGGTAAAATCCTCAAAGACCTTCACGCCGAAAGAATCCAGATCGTCAAGCTGTTCATCTGAAACGCCGTAGCGCACGGGCTTGACATTGCCCTTTTCTACCCGCATGAAAAATACGTTGAAGATGGAGGTAATCACATGGAAGTGCTTGCCCAGCGGCAGAAAGCACAGGAAAAAGAAAAAGGTCAGATCATGGATGAAATAGGTGATCAGATGCGTATTCTGCAATAGCGCCAGAGAGGAACCGCTTAGCATATGGCTGAAAAACCAGGCCAGGCTCAGCGCGGCCGGGAACTCGGCATGAACACCGTTGCGGACTTGCGCGGCGACCCGGCTGGCTTCAAATAAGCTTTCCGAGATCATCAAGGTTGAAATAAGGCCGAGGACAAAAATGGCTTCAGCGGTATGATCTTTTCCGTAACGGGGCGGCACGGCATAGCGCTCGGGTTTAATAATTCCCCTGCGGATGGCGGTGATGACACAGGCAAGAAAATCCAGGTGGCCGCGTAATCTTTTAAGATGCTGTAGATCAGCCCGAAAACGCCGCTGAATCCGGGCAACACAAAATTTTCGGAAAAACCCAGTATGACCAGCTGGGTTGAGCGTGCGGCCCAGAATAATAAAGCCGGCAAATATAAAAATGTGCAATACACCGGCGAGCATATAGCGGGGATGGCGCCACTGGGCCAGCCAGAGTTTTAAAATCAGGCCAATGCGTTGCCCAATGCAGCAAAAGCGGTCATCCGGGGCGGCTTTGACCAGGGGGGTCAGCCTGCGGATGATAATGTAGGCAAACAGGGCCGTACCGACAACCGGTATCAGGATGGAAAAAATTACCGTCGGAATACCGAATAATGAAGCCGCCGCCGGAGAAGTCAATGCGGATTCCATTTTTTAGAGTCGTTCCCCCTTATTTGTATCTCAATTGAGCCAAAATGCCCAATTGAAAGTTATTCGTTGCCTGCAAACCAAGGGCGCATGCATATCACGAATACCGGTATCAGGCAATAGTTCAAGGCCGCTGTCAGATGAGCCGCATTAGCTCTTTGAGCTACGGCGCGGCAGCTACCGCCTTCGTCCTCGTACTCGTCCTCGTCCCTCGTCCCCTATAAAATTCTGATTCACGAGGACGAGTACGAAAAGAATCAGACAAGATCGCATGCATCCGCCCTGCGCCCTCAACCTTATACCCTGAACCCTGAACCTTGATTTATTTCCCCCCGAAGGCATCTGCTGAAATATCAACCGCCGTACTGTCGGCCGCCAGAATCACATTCATTTTGCCGAGACTGACCGGTAAAATCGAATGCGCGAAAAATTCAACACTTTTGATCTGGCCTTCGTAAAAGGCCACGTCTTTTTTCTTGGCACCGTTTTCCAGATTTTGAGCCGCTATGGAAGCCCGCCACAACAGCAGCCAGGCAAAGACCACATCGCCGAATACCTCCATAAAGGAATAGGCGTGCGCAAAAGCATTCATACGGGTATCCGCCGACATGGCGGTTTGACCGATATGAAGGGCCACTTCCCCCAGCTTGTTGACCGCTGCTTCCACTTTAGCGGAAACGTCTTGCAGACTTGAAATCGACTTGGCGGCGGCGATCGTCTGCTGGACCTCTCCCAGAAGATCCATAATCGGCTTGCCTTTATTCATACCGAGCTTGCGGCCCAGAAGGTCCATGGCCTGAATGCCGTTGGTGCCTTCGTAGATCTGGGTAATGCGACAGTCCCGCAGCAGCTGTTCCATGGGGTATTCTTTAATGTAGCCGTAGCCGCCGTAAACCTGAACACCCAGGCTGCAAACCTCAAAGGCCTTATCCGTCACATAACCTTTGGCCATGGGGATCAACACATCCATTAAGCCCTGGTATCTGGCCTTATCCTCCTCATTCGCACTGATCTGAAATTTGTCCGCGCAGTTTCCGATATAGTATAAAAGACTGCGCATGCCTTCGACATAGACTTTCATGGTCAGCAGCATGCGCCGAATATCAGGATGCTCGATGATAGGCACCGAGGGGGCATTGTCTTCCAGAGCCTTTAAAAGATGCCGGCCCTGCACCCGCTCGCGCGCATAGTTGACGGCATACATATAAGCAGAGCTGGCACAGGCCAGTCCCTGGAGTCCCACGAGCAAACGGGCTTCATTCATCAGCTGAAACATGGCCCGCATGCCTTTATTTTCCTCACCCAGCAGCGTGCCGCGACAATTGCCTTTGCTGCCAAGCGACAGGGAACAGGTGGCATTTCCATGGATTCCCATTTTTTCCTCGATACCGGTACAAACCACATCATTGGGCTCGCCCAGGCTGCCGTCGTCGTTTACCCAAATTTTAGGCACCAGAAAGAGAGAGATCCCTTTTGTGCCTTGAGGCGCCCCTTCGATGCGGGCCAACATCGGGTGAATGATGTTGTCGGCCATATCATGTTCACCCGATGATATAAAAATTTTGTTGCCGGTAATCGAATAGGTGCCGTCGTCATTTTTAACTGCCGAAGCCGTCAAAGCGCCCAGATCGGAGCCGGCTTCCGGCTCGGTCAACATCATGGTACCGGTCCATTCCCCGGTGAACATCTTTTTTAAAAACAGCTTTTTTTGTTGATCGGTTCCAAATGTTTGAACCAGCCGGCCGGCACCATGGGTCAAACCGGGATACATCATAAAAGCAAAATTGGCACCGATAAAATAATCATTGGCAGCCAGAGAAAGGGTAACCGACATGCCCTGCCCGCCCCATTCCGGGTCATTGGAAAGGGCAACCCATTCACCTTCCTTAAAAAGGTCCCAGGCCTTATGGAAAGATTCCGGGACCGTCACATTGCCGCCTTCAAAGCGGGCCCCCTCGCGGTCGCCGTCGATCTGGATCGGCAAAAGCTCTTTGACAGCCAGATTGCGGGCCTCGGATATGATCAAATCGATGGTTTTTTTGTTAAATTCTGCATACTTCTCATGTTCGCTCAGGGTCTCAACCCGGAGCTGTTCATGAAGAACAAAATCGACATCCCTACGATCTGCGATAAATTGTGCCATTTTTGATTATCTCCTCGTTTATAGCGGTTGTCATAAATATGTTCCGTTTGCCGGATTTTCCAACAAGCGAAATGGTGGTGCGTAACAGCTTAAAATTATTACAAACATGACAACCGCTATATTATTTTTTTTAAGGTGTTGAATTGTCACTATGCCCGATACCTTTTATAAAAAGCTCAACCAGTGGATCGGCCATCGAAACCAGATCATATTCCTCATTTGAGTGCAGCCAGGTATTGATGACTTCATCCACGGCGCCGATGACAAAGCGTTTGACCAATCCGACATAGAGCTCTTTGCGAATCGTGCCTTCCTGCTGGCCCTGCTCGACGATCTCGGAGATGAGATCCCGATACATCTGGGACATTTCTCTAATCTGCGCTTCCGCCAGGCGGCTGCTCTGGTGGGTTTCCACCTGGTAGACAACCGCCCCATCCCGATCGCGCTGAAATTCGGCAAGATGGCGCCGTACAAGATTCCTTAATTTATCCGAACTCGTTTCCGCCCGATCGACCTCCCCCCGGAAAGATTCAAAAACCTGTTTGGTCCGGTAACTGAAAAATTGGACCAGAATATCGTCCTTGTTTTTAAAATACAGGTAGATGGTGCCGTCGGCCACCCCGGCTTCTTTGGCGATCTGGGCAACGGTTGACTGATGAAATCCCTGCCTGGCAAAAACCTTAACCGCCGCCTCGAGGATCTGATGATATTTATGATTTTTTTCTGGCTGCTTGATGATCGCTCTCCCCTGTTTAAGCTTTTTATAATCAATAAATGAATGAATGCTCATTCATTTATTATCAGAACCTGATCGCCTATGTCAAGCACAAATTTAAAAAATGTCTTGATGGATTTTTACATTAATTACAGAACCCTAATGTTTAAACTGGATAAATTAGCAGAAAGCATAAAAGCGGTCTTGGGGTTGAATATGAAATGAGTACTTATTCATTATCAGGGAATACAATCTGCCTTCGCAACCCGGCAGGCGACTGTAATGGTTTAAAGGTGATATCGAAATGACTTTGCTACTTCTTAGGCTTTTTACCTTCTTCAGCCTGGGAGGCGACGATTGCGGCAGCTGCGCCGGCTTCAAGTAGCTTTTTATGCGGTATGCTACCGGGAACAGGGTCTGCTCCCCGGCCCTCTCCGGCTTCGGCTCCGGTCACTTCCGGCGGGAGATAAACAGTAACATTTCGATGGGCAAATTCGATGCCCTCTGCTCTAAAACGCTCCTGAATACGCCTGTAAACCTCGCGTCGGACAACAAATTGATCCCCCGGTTTAGTTTTAAACTTCACCCGTAAAATCATGGCCGAATCATCCATCTCTCTGACGCCCTGGGATTTAATCGGGCTGAGCAATACCGAACCGATTTCTTCATTTTGCTGCAATTCTTTGCTCATCTTCTTGACAATTTTTCTGATTTTGTCGACATCCGCATCATAGCGAACGCGAACATCAAGCTTGGTGATGATGTAATCGCGGCTGAAATTTTGGACCGATCCCATATCGCCAAAAGGTATGGTGTATACCATACCGCGTGGATGCCGCAGTCTTAAGGAGCGCAAAGATATATGTTCCACCATGCCCTTGGTGCCGGCAGTTTCAATATAGTCACCGACCCGGAAAGCATCATCCATCAGAAAAAAAACTCCTGAAAGAATGTCTCTCACCAGGGTCTGGGACCCGAAGCCTACGGCGATACCCAGGATACCCGCCCCGGCAAGCAGAGGCCCTATATTAATCCCAATGGCGTTCAGGGTGATCAGGATAACGATCACCCCAATCAACGCCAGGATAACTTTGCGCAGAAGGGTCAGAAGGGTTCCCTTTGCGTGATCCTTCGGCCCCCTTCTTCCAGATCGTCCATATCTTGCTCGGATTGAGGTCGGTCCTCCTCGAGCTTTCGGTCAATGATGGTTCGGCAAATTTCCCAAACCACATAAGCCAATAAGAGTGTAGCAAAGATGCTCAAGGAAGACTGGACTATAGAGCGACCCAGCGGTAGATCCAACCCCCACAGATTCATCACCCACAAAAACAGGGCGCAGCCGATGAGAATGCCCATCAGGTTTCGAATCAGCGCCAAATTGCGTATAAAAAGTGATTCTTTCTGATCTGATGCGCCATCGCCGCGGCTGGCGGATACCGGTTCCGGGGGTAGAGCGATTTTGACGAATGCGGATATATCCGCATCCTTTGGAAGGATATCCTGGTTAACAATGCGGGGGTCCATTAGTTCGGTCTGTCCGGAGGCGATCAGAAGCAAACGGTTGCCGATGGAAAAGAGCAGAAATCCAAAGGGGATGCTCAGAATCGTCAAGAGCAAAGGCAGCACCAAATCCTTTTGATACAGAATCAAATTGACTTGCCAGAGCAGCTCAAACCCTAAAAGCCCCACACAGGCCAGGGGAAACCACAGGCGCTTTATTTTGTTTCCGAATGACAGGGGTTGTGATTCTGTCTCATTTTGCGCTTTCATAATTAAGCGCGTAATCCGTGCGCGATCCATCCAAACTATGGCCAGCAGAATAATAAATTGAAATAGGCCCAATAGGGAATAAAGGAGCAGGAAAACACCTTCGTTCATGCCATGGCTTTTTAACAGCAAAAGGGTTTTGGTCATGAAAAGGCTGATGATGATAAAGGCCATAAATCCAACGAAATACATGGCGGCTGAGGGGCAATTCTGCGGGGAAATCCTCATGTGGGGCGCGGTCGGCGAGTATAAGGCGTTCAATACAATGTAGGCTAGGCGGACGATGAAAATCGGCGGTAGATAAATTATGGCCAATTCGTACAGCGGGCTTTGGGTCGGGTAAAACAGAAGGTACAGCCCTACAATTGTCAGCGCAAATACGACAAAGGAGATCAAATCCAAGACCGTGCGGGCTGAAAGTCGGGCAGTTAACTGAATAAAAGATTTGGGAACGGTGCTTTGGAGCTGCTGCTTATACTTTTTCATGGGGATATTGATGATTTTTTCCACACCGAACCCAATGGCAATCAGCAGCAGAAACAGGAGGGATATTTTAATCAAATGCCCCAATCCCTTTCCGCCGGTCAGATGGTTAAGCGCTTTGACGATTTCCGAAGGTGCCTCTGTATAGCTTGAAAACACAAAAGTTAATTGTTGACCGAATAAGTTCAGATTGTCTTTGGCGGGTTTGAAGAACCGATGGTAAGCGGATTCTTCAATAAGATATTTATTTTCCGTACCCGATAGTGCTGGCGTAGCCTGCTTTGCGGCTGTTGAAGAATTTTGAACGAAGTTATCGACGGTGCCTGTTTCAGCTGCGTCGGCCCGAAACGTTGTAACGATCAAGATGCTGAAGATGATAAAGAAAAAGGCCGAGATCATCTTTTGTACTGTCGTTTTCATGATACCCCCCCTATTGTAGCTTTTAGAATATGGTGGATTTATCACACCCAAACATTTTATAGGATTTCAGCTGCCCGGCTCGGAGGCAGTCCGAACTGCCGCTTGAATTCCCGACTGAACTGTGATGGGTTATTATAACCCACGTTGTATGCAGCCTCACTCGCGCTCAGGCCGTTGCTGACGATCATCAGGCGCGCCTGGTGAAGCCGGATTTTTTTCAGGTACTGAATCGGCGACTGCCCGACAATCTTCTCAAAGGCGTGGTGCAGCGTTGAATTTCCCATACCGGCGAACCTGGCAATGGATGAAATGTCGAGCGACTGATTGTAGTTATTCTGCAGAAAACGAACTATTCGGGCGATACGGTGTGAGCCGCTGTCACGCAAAGCGAGGGCGCGTAAAAACGAACCCTGCTCCCCCCTGAGAATGTGGTAGAGTATTTCCCTCACGGCTCCCGGTCCCAATATACGGCGGCCTACTGGATTTTCGAGTGCACGTAACAAGCGCTCGACAGCATTCAGCAGGTCATCGTTCATCGGTGAGGCGTATATAGCCTGTATCGGGTTTATCTTTGCTTCAGGCCGAAGCTCTTCTTCCGCCATCTCAAGCAGCAATTTTCCGACCATTGACACGTCAATTTCAAGCGCCAACGACAGAAAAGGCTGTTTTGGGCTCGCCACGACAATCTCAGCCTCAAGCGGCATGGGAAGCGCGACCACAAGGTAATGCATAGGATCGTAGACAATATGGTCATCGGCCACATAAACATGCTTCCTTCCCTGGGCAACGACACAGATACAGGGCACATAGTGAAGGGGGAACCTGGGCACGGGCTGGCTGCTGCGGCCCGGCGGTGCAAGGAAGCCGGATTCGACGGCGTTGAATTACATTTCGGTCACGGCTTCGGTCCGGGCGCCTGGTTCAGTCCGTTGTGGAACCACAGATCCGATGAGTGGGGCGGGAGCCTCGAAAACCGTGCCCGTTATGGTGTGGAAGTTGTAAAAGCGGTCCGCGAAGCGACCGGCGACTGGCCAGCAATAGCCAAGCTGAACTGCGAAGATGGTATTGAAGGCGGCGTAACGCACGATGATGTCATTTTCTTTGCGCAGAGGCTGGCTGAGGCGGGAATAGAGGCATTGACGATTTCGGGTGGCTCTCCGGCTGCCGACCCCAAGCTGGGGCCGGCAAGGCTCGCCAGAGCGGGGAAAGAGGGTAAAAACGGAGAGGCCTATTTTGCCGAGGCGACCGCCAAAATCCGCTCTGCTGTCGGCGGTGTAGGTGAAGGAGGTATCCCCGTTATCGGTGTCGGTGGCTGGCGGACACCTGCTATGATGGAAACGCTCCTCGGGACCACCTGTGATACTTTTGCAATCTCGCGTCCCATTCTTGAAGATCCGGAGGTTGTCAATAAGTGGATAGAAGACCCCGAACACCTCACTGGCTGTGTTTCCTGTAACAAGTGCCAACAGAAGATAGAAGGGATGATCGTCTGCCGAAGGGATGAATAGAAGTGTCCTTAGATAATTAAATTAGTGTGAAATAATGAAATCAGATAAAAAAGACTCTGTAAATTTCAAAATAAAAGACTTCCGCCGGCATGTCGCCAAAAAAAGGAGTGCGATCGCAGCTGTTGCGCTCTTATTTATTCCAATCTTCATCCTGACGGAATTTGTGACAAGCGGTTATTCCATGGACCAGAAAAAAAGCGAGCCCAGCAATATGACCTCAAACGTAATAACAGATTATGACGCCAATCGGTATGCAACAGTCAAAATAGGTAACCAAATCTGGATGGCAGAAAACTTGAAATCTTTGCATTATTCGGATGGTACGAAGATAAAGGAGGTATATACCTATGATGCTGATGAGAAAAATATTTCAACTTACGGAAGATTATATACCTGGGAAGCCGTTGTAAACAAGAGTGGGATTTGCCCCAAAGGATGGCATGTACCAACAGACGCTGAGTGGAAAGACCTGGAAAGATATTTAGGTATGGCCGAGGAAGATATTGAAGATACCGGTTGGAGAGATACTGAAAGTGAAGGTGTAAAACTCAAAAAATTTGAAAGCGATTTTTTATGGATAAAGTATTCAAAAAGAGGGGTGAACATTTCCGGATTTTCTGCTATACCGGCCGGAGTGCGTATTCCTAAAGGCAAATTTATGGGATTAAATAAATACGCTGATTTCTGGACCGCTACAGAATTTGATTCTGAAAAAGCCTATAACCGCAGTTTGGTTTGGATGGGCTTTCACCCCGGGAAGGCAAAAGTATACCGTGATCGGAGTCCCAAAGCCTGGGGATTCAGTATCAGGTGTGTAAAATGAAAATGTCGCATAAAAGAATTGTGGAAATAATTTTAATGGGAGTGCTGATGCTGAGTTGCGCTTTTGCCGCGGAATCAGGCAATAAAAAAAGAATCGACCGGTTTTCCGAATCCAAAAATTTCTATGATGGCAAATTCCATAACCATAATGACGTTAAGCTGGCATCGCCCTCTTTTTGGAGAGCAACCAAAGCCGTCATGTTTGAAGGCACGGATAAAGTCCCAGCCAGGCCCTTGCCGGTAAATCGCCTAAATAGGAACCATTTTCAAAAGGATAGATTTGGCAATTTTTCTTTTGTGTGGTTAGGGAATGCAAGCGTTCTCATTAATCTTGAGGATAAATATCTCCTAACAGATCCAATGTTCAGCAAAAGATCATCTTTTGTACAATGGCTGGGGCCGAAACGATTTCATCCCGTTCCGGTAACCATGGAAGATTTACCCCCTTTGGACGCTATTATTATATCGCACAATCATTACGACCATCTGGATGAAGCCAGTATTAAAAAACTGGATCATAAAACCAAGACCTATCTTGTTCCGCTGGCAGTGGGTAAATACCTGGAGGATTGGGGAATCGATCCTCAAAAGATCATTGAATTGGATTGGTGGCAAGGCGTTGAACACGATGAGATACAATTTATTGCAGCCCCGGCGTTACATTTTTCTGGTAGGGGAATATTCGACCAAAATGAGAGTTTCTGGAATTCTTGGGTTATTAAAAGCGAAAAGCATTCGGTTTTCTTTTGCGGTGATTCAGGCATGTTTCCGCTTTTTAAAAACATCGGCGACAAATACGGACCGTTTGACTTAACGATCATTCCCATTGGGGCCTACTCCAAGTTATGGCACGATTCTCATCTCTTTCCCGAAGAAGCCGTGCAAGTTCACAGGGAGTTGAAGGGAAGGATTGTCCTGCCGGTTCACTGGGCAACATTCAATCTGGCTACCCATAGCTGGTACGATCCGGCAGAGCGGTTCTTTGAAACTGCTCACAAGGAGAACATAACCGCTGTCTTTCCCAAAATCGGTCAAATCATAGATTACCATAATTTACCGGAAACACCGCCTTGGTGGAAAGTTGAAATAGCACCTTTATCCGCTAAAAATTCAAAGGAATAAACACCAATGCAATGTTATCATTAAAACAGTCAAAAGCCCCCAAAAAGCACAGAACCGGAATATCGAAAACAATTTTATTGAGAGAACAACATGGGAAAAATAAAACTGATTAGCAGAAGAGTTTTCTGTAAATTTCTCATTGGCATTCTGTTTGCTCCCAGATTGTATGCCAGGCAAAATCAACCTTTGCAAATCGCCCAAGGGAGAAAACAGTTAATTCAAAAGGAAGGAAACGACATTTTAGTGCTGTATTATTCACTCAGCGGAAAAACCGAGATAATGGCTAAGGCAATCGCATCCCGTTATCAGGCAGATCTGATTGAAATCGAAGCGGAAGAATACAGCAATGATTTCATAGGCTCGACCCGCGCCAGCGCCGCTGCCTGGACTGAAGAAAGAAATTCGACAATCGACCCTAAAATTATCGATTTGAACCGCTATCGATTTATTTTTTTAGGGTCTCCAATTTGGTGGTATCGCCCTGCTGTGCCTTTATGGACTTTTGTTGTTAAAAACAACTTTCAAAGTCAGAATATCGTACTGTTTAATACATTCAACAGCCGTTTTAAAGACAAGCATATAGATGAATTTTCAGACCTGGTAAGATCAAAAGGAGGGAATCTGGACGACCATATTTTTATAAGACGCGGTCGCTGGTATAATCAACTTGATCAAAATGAGCTGGTCGAAAAGATCCAAACGCTTATAAAATCCAAAAAAACCCAGTGGGATTTCAGACCCGGCCTCGACCTAAATCAGGACAGAAATCAAAAGCGTGGCGGAGCAGCTACCACATGGAGTAATAAAAGGGCCGCTATGTCTTTAGATACCCGCTTTACCCTGAGTTGAGGTTTACTCATGACAAACCTACCCTTTTTTAGCGGTTCGTTTTGTTTTCATTTCCTGATGGTGAAATTCGGAGGGTCTTAAAATTTGTGAGGTGTGTTGATGAAAGATACAAATTATTGTGATGATGGGTTCATAGCCGCAATCCATCATTCAGCTATTTTTCACATTGCGTATCGCAATCCAAAATTTACAAACAATTTTTATTCTTAAGTTCGTATAATATAGATTTGCAGGTACAATAAATAAGTGATTTGCAGGAAAAAGGATGGTGTCTCTAGCCGATATCCAAAGTATAATAAATTTGTAGATTTCGAATGTTGCTAATTTTTTTACGAAGCTGAAATTATACCTAATTGCCTCATGACTAAGGCGCTTACTGTCCTATTTTATGTGGATTTGTCTCACTAATCCAACGGTATTGAAATTGACCAAATAAAACGTATTGGTCCAGATTATGCATTTAAAAGCATGTAATATTGGAAATAACTATCCCCCCCTACGTGCCAGCTTGCTAGCAAAGATAGTGATCAGCCCTCCGAGCATCACGTAGCCAAGGATAACTTCAACCGTAACACACATTGCGGCTGTTGTAGTTTTCGGGATTATATCCCCAAAGCCAAGAGTGGTAAATGTGACAATACTGTAATAAACCATGGTTAAAAAATTAAACTTCAAATGCTGTGTATCAAAAGAGTTAGATCCTAAAAGCCAGAAAAGAAATGCGAATAGCAAAGCCAATACAAGGGACCACCCAGCCCATCGCCCTAATGATCGTCCGCAGTCTGCAAAAAGCCACCAAATAAAGAATATTTTTCTCCCCCATTTCTTTTCCAAGAATTCTTCAAGAAAATCCTGGTCCTGTAAGAAAAGTTTGAACTGCTGGCTACCATAACAAGTGGCTGCGTTTACTCCCTTGCAGCGAATTGTAGTATCTAATAGTATATCGTATCTTTGATTCCACAGTTTCTTTAGACTGAAACGTGTTGCTTTAATTAATTTCCACATAATTTTTTGGTCAAAGGTTACAGAAGATAGATTCGCGTTTTTGAAATTAACTGCGTTAAGAATTGTTCCCTCCAAGTGGGCATCGACGAGGTAGGCATTTTTTAGGTTGGAATTTGCCAATATGGCGTTTTTGAGATTCGCGCTAGATAATCTTGCGCCAATTAGGTTTGCATCTTCGAGGTAAGCATTCTCCAAATGAGCGGCACTAAAATTTACGCCTTCAAAGTTGGCAAAGGAAAAAATAGCACTTTCCAAATTGGCAAAAGCAAGATTGGCATTTTTAAAATTCGTGAAGGAAAGATTCGCCTTTTTCAGATCGGCCTTTGCCAGGTTGGCATTTTCAAGATTCATGCGCATGAGCTTGGCGTTCTTGAGATCGATTAAAACATCAGGGTTTTCTTCACGCCATTTATTCCAAGCTTCCACGCCTTGAGATAGGATTGCTATCTGGTTGTTGTCGGCCATGATATCGACCTCCGGGCATTCATCTTTTTTTACAATTGTATCTAAATTAAGTTCGGCAATGTAATTCACTAAAAACAAAAATGGCTTTAGTGTTCATTCAGAGTTTGCGTAATTAATTGAAAGAACTCGCTTACAGGCCAAATGACCATACAAAAAGGTTGGTTTGGTGTCAATTAGTGTTCACTTTAATGATGAAGGTTGCTCTTTGATTACCTCAGAATTCACATCAAACAATAATAGTTGAAGATTCAACGGTTGCCGTCTTGTGTTATTTGGAAGCCAATCGGCGAAGCTATGCTTATAATTCTTCGGGGATGAAAAATTCAGTTTTAATTTGCGGATCTCATGCCTGAAGCTGGAAATTGGAGAGACCAAAAACTTGTTAGGTGTGCTGATGTAAGGTGCAAATTATTGTGATGATGGGTTCATAGCCGACATCTAAACTTCCGCCAATGTGTGGATTTCACATGACAAATATACAATCTCGAAAGGCAACTTAGGTGGGGAAATTTTTGACCTGAGATATGAAAACGATATCACAGCCTGAAATTATTTCGATGGGATACTGATTAGTTGGAGATATTCAAACTCCTTGTAACAAATAAATTTAGACTGAATATTATGGCTTTCTCCCGAAATGAGGTGGTTTTGGCAGTCGTTTTTCAAAGCGCTAAAAGAAATCTTAGAATCTCCACATACACCGCAAACCGCCGACGAACAGCACATCCCGGTCGCGATCTGCTGCCGGTTTGATATGCGCCTGAAAGCTCGGGCCAAATTCCATCCGCTCGGTAAGCTGTAAGCGCCAGTAAGAATCCACCAGGTAGGTGTAATTGCGTTGCTCATCGTCGGTTGGAACGCCAGCTCCCACTGCAATACCGATCTGATCGCGGTCAAAACCAAAAGGTTTGGTGAAAACGATGCCTCCGCCCAAAAAGGCTTCTATATCCGTACGCCTTCGGTTGGCGGCTGAAGCGCGGCCAAATACAACTGCGTCGATGGCCAATTCCTGCTCAAAGCTGAAGGTAAAACCCTCGCCGGTTTGACCCAATTCACCATTTTCGGCATACCAGGGTGATAAACGGTAAACCCCTTTGCCCATGCCCTCGACATCCGCCATCAGTCCGATTTCACCGAGGTAGATGTAATCTCCTTTTTCAAACGTATCCCATTTGGGCCGATCAAGGCTGGAGTTGCCGTCAATGAAACCGGCCCGCAAATACAGCCAGTCGGTTGGATTGACCTCGATGGTGGCACCAAGCCCAAAAGCATCGGTAGTCGAACGCACTGCATCCCGGGTGAAGGCTTCGGACACAAACTTATCCCGGTCGTTGTTGGCGACACTGATGTTGTTGAAAAACGTGGTGGCATCGATCTGCCCCACGTGAACGGCAATCAAGTCATCAAAAAGACTCTGGCTGAAAAAGATATTGCGCCAGGCGTCGATCGAGTCGCTGTCGCTGATTTGAAAGACCGTGCCCC
>PVMK01126251.1_pt1 | contig 18359 bp, 18 predicted proteins | sample 1853481 | NCBI WGS metagenome assembly PVMK01 (sample SAMN08533507, study PRJNA380276) | Marine sediment metagenome, whole genome shotgun sequencing project. | reverse complement strand
CCAGTTTGAGGAATTTGAAAGCTCGCTGGACGCTGATCTTGTGGATACCATAACGAATGATCTCATATACAAAGAGGTCGCTCTGACAATGCCCAAATTCGAATTCGAATCGGAGTTCAAGCTGGCCGATACGCTTGCAGCGATGGGTATGCCAGTTGCCTTTACCGGAGCAGCAGACTTCTCGGGCATGACCGGTAACCGCGACCTGTTTATCGCAGAGGTACTGCACAAGGCATTCGTCTCTGTAGATGAGGCTGGCACGGAAGCCGCAGCTGCTACTGCGGTGGTAATGAATCTAACGGCAGCGCCGGGGGAGCCAGTCGAGGTTGCCCTTGATCGTCCATTCATCTTCTTAATCCGCGACATCGAGACGGGTGCCATTCTGTTCGTTGGGCGCGTGGTAAACCCGAGCGCATAGTACACCCATTGACTATTGTGCCAGATCCGTGAACACTACCCTAGAAGGGCTATCCATTAAGGATAGCCCTTCTAGCAATTTTAAAGGTTACAGGAAGATACTCTTCATCATAATCAATAAGGGACTGCTGAAATACTCTCCATCGACTCATAGATAAGGACGGAAAATCAAAGAGGCTGGACCTGCTTGGCTAGCCAGTGTGGCCCTGGGGTCTAGCCCAGCCCCATAGCGGTGAAAAACTGTGAGAACCTGTCCTTCAACTCGTCTATCGTAGTATACCTCTTGTCAAAGAGGTCGAGCCCCAGGGATAAGAACGGAACTCCAAGGTCGCGGCAAACCTCTCTCATGATACCTATGCTTGCCGCCCCATCCTTATGGCCCATATGCGCTGGCCAGACTACACAGTCTATCTTGTAGTCTTTGACCACCCGCACCAGGTCATTGATGATGTTATCCGTAGTACCGCGCACCTGTCTGACCATTGGCACATCACATATATTTCTCTTAGCCATGCCCCTGAACATGCTCTCCTCGCTGGCGGTGTCGATCAATGTGTAGGGTGTATCGCCCGTCATATCCATGACAATGCATACCCCCCACTCCTCCTTCAGCCACTCTGTGAGCTCGGGAAACCACACGGCCCGAATGTCGAACCAGTATAGCCTGATCCTCTCATTGGGAACACTCCCCTTACCCTCGCTCACCCTTCTCTCCGTCAGGTCAACAAGCTGCCTAAACCACTCTGTGCCTCTGCTATCGCCAACCATGTAGTTCTGAGCTACGCTCCATGCCTGAGCCCCTTTGGCGGCGCTGTGGGGACAGGGCACCGCGCGCCTTAGACCATTGTATTCTGCCCACAGCTGGTACTGTTTGTTTGACTCCTCGATAACCTCTCGTAGTCGGTCAACCGCAAATGTGTGACCGGTGTGCTCTTCGAGGAAGGCTACCATGCGTCGGAGTTCGTCAGCGTGAAAATCTATGCCACGATCGGTTTCCAAATAGGGCGCATCGGTACAGAAGACCGGTATATTGCGCCAGTGCTTGTTATGAATGATTGCCTGATGAAGCATGTTGGTCGCATCGCAGAGAGACAGTAGCCCGATAAACACAGTTGGCAGAGGCACGCGCCCTGCCTCTACGTTATTGATCCCCAGCCTGATAAGCGTGCACATATCCGTGCCCAAACCGGCTCTCTCAGCTTCATCGATCTCTTCCAGAATATGGAGTTCCGAGGTAGGTACATAGGGCATCTGCGCAATTGTATACCAAGGAAGGTCTAAGGCAACGAACAGTTCCGGCGCGTTAGCGTAACTGCTGGCGATGAATGGCTCGCCCTCCTCGGCACAGGTAATTATTCGATTGTAGTTGTCTACCATAGCCTTGACCAGGGTCACAGTCAGCTGTCTTTCCGGCGATTGATTCTGCTCATCAAGCCCGCTTACCGCAAACTGCATGGCATCACGGTCCTGTTTGAAGCGTTCCAGGCCTATTATTCCCATATTCTACCTTCCACTGTTTCCCGAAATACACCTCGCGGTGAGACAATCTTATGCATATACACAATGTATGTCAATAGGGCAATGAGCAATCTTAACACGATAAATACCTTCTTTCCTAAAACGCTGCTCATCAAAGCCTGACAGTGATATAATAGCTCAAAGAGTCTAGCTTAGGGAATCTAGAGAGGACAACGGAATGTTACACCCGTGTAATGTATATCTGGACATCGAGACAACCGGTCTATCTTCATACTATAACGATATAACCGTGATCGGTATCTATCTTGAAGATAGCAGCGGTGACAGACTGATTCAATTGGTCGGTGAAAATGCGACCAAGGATAAGCTGCTTGAAGCCCTCGACGGTGTGGATAAAATCTTCACCTACAACGGTAACAGGTTCGATATTCCCTTTATACATAATTATTTAGAGGTAGACCTGGCTGCAATGTATCCCCACCATGACCTTATGTATGATTGCTGGAAGAACAATCTTTACGGGGGCTTCAAAGCAGTAGAGCAGCAATTGGGTATACGCAGGCAGCTGAAAGATGTTAATGGATTTGAAGCTGTAAGGCTGTGGTGGAGATATAGAGATTATGGCGATCAAGATGCCCTGGCTACGCTACTGGAATACAACAGGGAAGATGTAGTTAATCTGAAGGTTTTAAGGGAGATACTGTGGTCTCATACTTCTATTGAAACAGGCTAGTTAGATGTTATATAGACATCTTTGAACTAACACAGCGAGAAATTTGTATGCCCATCTATTCCCACTCCCAGCTAAGCACATATGAAGACTGCCCGCTGAAGTACAAGCTTCGCTATAGGGACAAGATCAAGCGGGAACAGGAGGGCATCGAGGCCTTCACAGGCTCAATAATGCGCGGCTTCGCTTAAATTCCTGTTAGGCAAACTCGTTGGGAAACTCAAAGATTAAATATATTGAGACTGCTGAAATAGTCTCAATCACCCCCCAATCTTGGAGGATTTTTTATAGCTGAGGGACCCCGATAGATTGGGGGACACTTCGGCCCGCCTCTATACCCCCAGTTCCGATATAATCGGGGCACTTCTTTTTCGGCAAGCTTATCAAATGAAGTGGCGCAAGACATTGGTATTGAACAGTTGCGGACTGAGTCTGACCATATCGTAGAAGCGAGAGAGCGGAAGCTGGTGCCCTGAACCCCCTGGCTTAAAGGCTCAAGAAATTTTGACCTTCTCCACCTCCACAAGGACATCATAGAATGCAGCATTTGGCTGCAGGATATGCTGCTGCACCGGGTTTATCATATCATGGGTTAACTGGTTTAGATGACCTTCGATATACTGATCGGGCCACCAACCCTCTGTTATGTTCACTATACCGGGCTTTATTCCGTTGCTTAGCTCTGCCTTCACTTTGAGCTGACCACGGTCATTGAAAACACGCACTACAGCTCCATCAACGACTTTACGCGGTTCAGCATCCACCGGATTAATCTGCAGTGTAGGCTCGGGCTCTTTTCCCAGCAAGCCGGGGACAATTGCCAGGGTGGAGTGCACACGATTATTCGGGTGTGTCGATAGTAAACTAAGCGGGTAGCTCCTTGCCTTCTCACTGCGTACACTCTCCATCGGCTCTATGTAAACCGGTAATTCCTGACCGAATTGTTTTATACTTTCAACGTAGAACTCGATCCTGCCCGTTGGCGTCCCGAATTGCTGCGGCCGGTCTGAAGGCTGTGCCATCACCGGTCCCGACTTCAACCTCTCCACGGAAACGCCTTCCATAGTAGGGTGATCCGAAGCAAGGATTTCCTCTATATATTGTTCCTCTGTCTTGTTAAAGTATTCACCAAATCCCATTCTCCGGCCCAGTTCAGCAGCTATCTGGAAATCTGATCTGGACTCCCAGAGTGGCTCAATCACCTTCTGCTGAAGCTGTAAATAGGGGTGTTGAAGGTCAGTGCGGCACAGATCTGTGCATTCAAAAAATGAAGCCGCTGGCAGTACATAATCGGCATACTTAGCCGATTCGGTCATGAAAAGGTCGCAGACAACCAGAAGCTCAAGGTTAGGCAGAAGCTCACCGATAACCCGGTGAGTGTTGGGCATCTGGTTGATAAAGTTGTGCCATGTGCACCACAGCGCTTTTATGGGGAACGGCTCACCTTTGATGATAGCATCATACAGCGACATTAAAGGAATAGTAGTATACGGCCCACCCGGCATGAGGAAGGAATGTGCATTCAATACAAAGGTGGAAGGTCGCTTCGCATTGATATTGCCGGTTATCGCCGCTAATGTATTTATCGCCCGGCAACTCAGATCACCATAGAAACTCCTTTGCATCCCCCACCCCCGATAAATAGCTGCCGGCTTCTGCGTAGCGTAATTGATAGCCAAACGCTTAATCACATCGGCCGGGACTTCCGTGATCTGTGACACCTTTTCAGGTGTGAACTGCTGCACCAAATCCGCTAACAGTTGATACGCCGGCCGGCACTGTATACCGCAAATGGAATGAACACCTTTGAGTGCCGGGGTGAGTCCCGGAGTATTGCACGGTTGCGCTTTGTTTGTAATCTTGTCAATAACCATGAACCCCTGCTGGCTGCCACCCTCCTCCAGGTCGCTTTCCCTGAGGAAAAGACCATTATCGCCACGCACCAGTAAAGGACCAACGGTATTTTCGGCTATGAATTGCTCATCTTGCAGCCCCTGCTCCAGAATAACGCGCATCATTCCCAGAGCCAGCGCACCGTCGGTCCCCGGTCTTATGGGCACGTGTTCATCGACATGGGAAGCTGTTTCGGTGAAACGGGGATCGATAACGACCACCTTGCAGCCCTTTTCTCGGTCTCTCGTGATCCTCCGCATGTAAGAGAAAACCGTCACTGCTGGATTATAACCCCAGACAATAGTGAACTTAGGATTTTCGATACGTCGAATGTACCTCTCACCCATCGGCGAACCAAAGGTCGCCATATCAGCACAGGGGCCGGCGGCATCACCGCAACCCCACCAATCCACCTCTGTCCCTTTGGTCAGGCTTATCAGCCTTGAATAGCCGCCTCCGGTAAGGTTTGACAATATGGGTGCCGTCCAGGCAATAGAAGTGGAGCCATACTGTGTGGCAAGCTTCTGGAGTCTGACCACAATATCATCAAGCGCTTCATCCCACGATATTCTTTGCCACTTGCCACCGCCGCGCTCCCCTGTTCGTTTCAGGGGATAACGGAGTCGATCAGGATGGTATACCATTTGATACGCTTTCAACCCTTTTTCGCAGGCACCCTTGTCAATAGGGTCGGGAAAATCGGCGGGGCGGACTTTGGTTATAATACCATTGGTTACCTCAACAGAGAGCCCACATTTCTGATAATCCGTTATTCCACAGACTGTACGTATCGTTACCTTATTAATTCCATTATCCATTAACTACCTCCTCGAGATCATGATAACTAGTTGTAATGATATGCCTCTCCTCTATTTTTATCTCCCGAGTCACTTCTCAATCGGGGGAACTTGCCTAATACCATGCCAGTTTACCACAGTAACTGGATGGCGTGTGTATTCGGTTAATTCTAAAAAGCAGTGCGAATGCTGCCCTATACTTGACCTCGATGACTGGTGAAGGCTACTATATCTGTAGTAGCCGAGTCCAACCTGTTCAACCGGGCCAGCAAAGTTATCACTAGTGAATACAACCGGGATATTCTTTCACTACCAGGACGGAGAAAGGCTTAGGGACTTCCCTGAAGCCCTTGAGGGGATTCTGTCCCTGGACAACGTCTTCTTCTACGATGCTTTTTACCCCCTTAAAACCCCTTCCTCCTTTGACTTGGAAACTATTCCTATCGATATTGTAGGGCAGGTTCATACCTCGGACATGATTGAGCGGGTAAGTAAAAGCCCGTCATTGGAGGGAGCGTTGCTTTCCGCCTCGGGTACCGTGGCGGCGGCCATCAGGATTTGGAACGGCGAGATAGATAACGCCTTTGTCTTTACCGGTTACGGGGATCATCATGCAGGAAGCGATTTCTTCGGCGGAGGGTGCTACTTCAATGGGGCAGCCATTGCTATTAGTGAGCTACGGAGGTGCTTCAAGGCACGGAGATTTGCCATTATTGACACCGATGCCCACCATGGCGATGGTACCTGGGAGATATTTGAGAACGATGAGGATGTCCTGTATACGTGCTTCTGTTCAGGCAGCTACGAGGAGAAGAATAAGAATGTAAATATTCAGGTCCCCTGGAGCGTAAGCGATGAAGAGTATCTCGGGCTTGTTAGCGAACAATTTTTACCAAGAATAGAAGCCTTTCGACCTGAGGCCATTTTCTGGAACTGGGGCTATGACGGAACAGACGGTGAGTATGGTGACATCGGGCTGACTCCAGGCTCACACGTACTGTTTGCCAGGGAGCTAAAACGGGCAGCCGACACGCTCTGCCACGGCAGGCTCATCGTCGTCCTGTGTGGAGGAAGCCGGCGAGACCTCGCTCGTCACCTCATCCCAAACGTTATCCGTGTGCTGGCTGGATAGTAGCAGTCTGGCTTCCATCCCATATAGGATTGGGTAACACCATCTTACATAAACGATTATTTGGTGCCCATAAGGGTAGCGGTATCCATATCGTGCCGATTCTAATATACTGAAATAAGTAACAAGAAAAAAACTACATCAAGTGCGTAGGTAATGAGAGAGGAAGGAATAGAGTTTTATAGCGGGCCCCTGACCCTTGATGGAGTATTAGGTATACCTGACGGAAGGGAACCTTTCCCGGCGGTAATTGTCTGCCATCCACATCCTTTGCATGGAGGCAGTATGGACAATAACGTGGTCAATTCCCTATGCGACGCACTCTATGAGAAGTCGATTATCTCATTTAAATTCAACTTCCGCGGCGTGGGCAGAAGCCAGGGAGAATATGATAATGGCATAGGCGAGCAGGAAGACGTCAGTAATGCAATTTCGTTTCTAACTACTTTAAGTGAAGTCGATTCTGGACGCATTGGGCTTGCTGGATATTCAGCCGGTGCTGCCTTCGCTTTGCCCGCTGGCTGTAAGGATGCTAGAGTCCAGGCTCTGGCTGCTATTTCGCCTCCGCTCTCTATGTTCGACTTTGAATTCCTGAATAGCTGCACAAAGCCCCAGATCCTGATCTCCGGAAGCGAGGATAATTTCACGCCAATCGATCGCTTCATTGGATTCTGCCAGGATCTCCCCGCGCCCAGTGAGTATGATTGTATCGAAGGGGCTGACCATTTCTGGGGGGGGATATGAATCTGTACTCGCCCAAAAGACCACGGCCTTTTTCACGAAAACGCTGAAATAGTGGCGAAAATATGGAATTTGCTCATTTAAATGATACTCAGGAGAATACCATGATTAAAGACCTGATAGTAAGAAACCGTAGCTATCGGCGATTCCATCAGGAAGTTGCCATTGAACGTGAGACACTAAGGGAACTTGTTGACCTTGCAAGGCTCTCTGCATCAGCAGCCAATTTGCAGCCCCTTAGATATATTCTTTCCTGTGACCCGGAAAAGAATGCTCAAATATTTCCACAACTAGCCTGGGCTCGCTACCTCAAGGACTGGCCCGGCCCGGGTGAAGGAGAAAGACCATCGGCATACATCATTATACTCAGAGACACGGAGGTAACCCCGGTTTTTGACTGTGACTGTGGAATTGCTGCTCAAAGCATACTCATGGGCGCAACTGAGCGTGGTTTGGGCGGTTGTATGATCGGTTCAATAAATATAAATGAGCTGCGCAAGGTTCTAGAGATACCAAGCCGATATGAGATACTTCTTGTATTGGCTCTTGGTAAACCCCGGGAGACGGTTGTAATCGATACAGTTGGCCCCACTGAAAATACTAAGTACTGGCGCGATAGTCAAGATATTCACCATGTGCCAAAGAGACGCCTAGAAGACATTATCATTGCCTAGAATCATATTGTATGGTGATCTCTCCCTCGAACAATGTTTCTAAGCGGCCTCCTTGCATTATTCGGTCAATTCATACACCAATTCTAAGTACTCGGCGATAGATTTCTTGCAGTATCATACGTATCATAGTAGAATGCCGCAAGCGATACGGAAACAACTATGAGAAAGCTAGATCAGCCAGATTGACATGGCGATGAGGGAGACCGCGCTATATTAAGTGGAGTAAGGAGGAAGCGGACATGATCGAAGCGATGCTAAGTGAGAGCCAAAAGACTCTGCGCAACGAGATGAGGGAGCTCGTCAAGTCAGTACCACGGCAGTTGATTCTGGACATGGACGCCGACAAGGTGAGGTACCCCAGAGAATTCCTGGAAGAAGTAGCCAGGAGAAAGCTGCTTGGTTTAAGGTTCTCTCCAGAATATGGCGGCAGGGGGTTGAGCTGGAGTGATGAAATAATTGCTCTCGAAGAGGGCGGTGCACTGCCCTTATCCCTGGGCTGCCTCTATGCTCTGGTGAGCATTTGTGGCGAAGCTTTTCATGCCTTTGGGAGCGAGGCTCAGAAGCGTAAATACCTCCAGCCTACGTTAGAAGCCAAGCTATGCTGCGCCGAGGCGCTCACCGAGCCACGTGGCGGATCCGACTTTTTCGGCGCCACTACCGTTGCCCGCAAGGATGGCAGCCACTACGTTCTCACGGGGCAGAAGCGCTTCGTTGTAGGTGCTGAAGGTGCGGACTACTTCCTGGTCTATGCCAAGACCAACCCTGAAGCCCCCAGTCGGGACTCGCTGAGCCTGTTTATAGTTGAAAAGGACATGGGCGTGGAAGTTAAACATATCTACGGGCTCATGGGAACACGGGGAGGTGGAGCAGGGAGGATAGTATTCCGCGATGTCAGGGTGCCTGAGGAGAACATTATAGGAATGGAAGGGCAGGGTGGAGAGATCTTCTACCGGATGATGATTCCGGAGAGGATGACCAGCGCCGCCGGTATCTTGGGAGTTGGCCGTAGCGCCCTTGAGATCGCCGCCCGTTACAGCAATAAGAGGAAAGCCTTCGGCAGCAGGATCAGGGACTTTCAGGCGGTGAGCTTTAAAATTGCCGATAGCGTGACCAAGCTCGATGCTGCAAGCTCCCTGGTACATACCACGGCTATAACCATTGACCAGGGGCTCAACCGCAGACTCGCGCGGCGTATGGTCTCCGAGGCCAAGAAATTCTGTACCGAGGTTGCCTGGGAGGTAGTGAACGATGCCATGCAGATCATGGGCGGCATCGGCTACACTAATGTGTTTCCCATCGAGCGCATGCTGCGCGACACCAGGCTGGCCATGATCTGGACAGGTACCAATGAGGTAATGAACCTCATCATCCAGCACGAATACTACCGTGAACTCCTGTCACGGGGTGATGAGATCCGGGATGTAGAAGCCGATGCGGCGGAGGCGGAGGAATTAGATGAAAAGGTCTATGAGTAACTGCATTCTTGGGTAGATTGGGTAGGCTGGAGCATCGACTCGATGCGTTGTTGGAGCGGATACTGAAACTAACCTATGAGACCGCGGAAATGGTCTCAATCAACCCAAATCACCCAATATTGGGGAACTTTTTAAAGCTGGGGGACCCTCGATAGATCGGGGGACACTTTGGCCCATCACAAACGCCCAGCCCCGATGTAATTGTGGCATCTCATTTTCAGCGATATCTATATGTAGCTACTATTAATCGTCCTGGACAATGGTGAAATGATCGATGTCGTGGAAGTAGTCACCTGTCCTGTCATCGCTGAATACCGCCTGCACACGCATACCGGCCTTGATTTTCCCCTCATCCGTCTCGTCCAGGCAATGTAAGATGTTGGAGTCACTGCCATCAAGTTTAATATACGCTGCCGTATACGGGATCTTCTTTGGCCCGCCCGTAGTTGTATCGGTATAGGCGAACTTGGTGACCGTAAAAGCAAGCAATGTTCCCCGATCTCCCACAGGTACGAACTCCTCCATAGTGACAAAGCAATCGCGACACACAACACGTGGCGGAACGTAAATTTTTTTACACTTTGGACACCTCACGCCGACTATCCGTTTATTATCCCTTAACTCTTTTAAGAACCGGCTATAGTAGAAACCGGCGTGATAGTTGTATGGCATGCCCAGCCCCGATGTAATTGTGGCATCTCATTTTCAGCGATATCTATATGTAGCTACTATTAATCGTCCTGGACAATGGTGAAATGATCGATGTCGTGGAAGTAGTCACCTGTCCTGTCATCGCTGAATACCGCCTGCACACGCATACCGGCCTTGATTTTCCCCTCATCCGTCTCGTCCAGGCAATGTAAGATGTTGGAGTCACTGCCATCAAGTTTAATATACGCTGCCGTATACGGGATCTTCTTTGGCCCGCCCGTAGTTGTATCGGTATAGGCGAACTTGGTGACCGTAAAAGCAAGCAATGTTCCCCGATCTCCCACAGGTACGAACTCCTCCATAGTGACAAAGCAATCGCGACACACAACACGTGGCGGAACGTAAATTTTTTTACACTTTGGACACCTCACGCCGACTATCCGTTTATTATCCCTTAACTCTTTTAAGAACCGGCTATAGTAGAAACCGGCGTGATAGTTGTATGGCATATCGGCAGCACACGTTATGCTCAGTGCCCCGGTATCCGTACTTTTCGATTCCATGGCGACTCTCTCCTTTAGTTCAGGTAAGGCAGGGAGCTGATTACCGTCACATCGGACCAGAAACACCCGCCGAAACCAGTAGCAACAGCGATCTTTGCCCCCTCAACCTGTTTCTGCTCTGCCTTTCCCATTACCTGCAGGGCTGCTTCCCCTATTCTCAACAGTCCCGTGGCACCGATGGGGTTTGTTGCCAGTACACCACCGGAAGGGTTAACAGGGAAGCTCTCCACCAATTTCCGTCGCTCCGCTCCTGACGAGTACCGGGCCTCCTCCCTCCTCACACAGCCCCAGCGCCTCCATCCAGCTAACGCCTGCTGTCGATGCGGGTATGTAGAGCTCTGCCACGTCAAACTGTTTGAACGGGTCTGTGATTCCTGCCATCTTGTACGCCTCGCGTGCAGCAATCTCAAGTGAGGGCAGGTTCGCCAATCCAATCCCGTCGGCTACATGTACGAGGATGTGACAATCCCCTACACCCAGTACCCAGGCAGGCCGCTCAGTTATCTTCTTTGCCCTGTCTTCGCCGGCAAACACTAAAGCACAGGCACCATCAGTCCTTGGACACATGTCGAGAAACTTGATCGGATAGGATATGTACGGCGACTTCATTACATCCTCAACAGTTATCATCTGCCGAAGATGGGCATATGGATTGTACTTCGCTGCATTGTTATGGTCCCTAACCGAGACGAGAGCAGCATCCTCCTCGGTAGCTCCATATCTGCTCATGTAAGCAGTATATTGTGCTGCCAGCGGGCCTATGGCTCCACCGGCGTACTCCCTCTCGGTAATGGGATCGAAACAGGTTGATATTGCTGCAGTCGTATCCGATTCAGAGTTCTGTTCCCAGCCGATAGCCAGCACGGTATCAAACAATCCCGATGCCGCGTGATAAAATGCCGCGTGGCCGATTGCACTACCCGTCGTCCCCCCGGTTGTCACTTTCATGATCGGCCTCATGTAACCACCGGAGCCATCCACACTCCACATATCCACATAATTGATCGATTCGAAATGGTCCATGTTGCCGATTACTATTGCATCTATATCGGCAATGGTCAGCTCTGCGCTTTCCAGAGCCCTCTTGACAGCAATATGTATCAACTCCTGGCCCTTGCACTCGGTATTTTTACTCTTGTGCTGTGTTTGGCCTACCCCGACAATTGCTACCCTGTTCTTCATATTACTAAGGCTCCCTCATAATGAGACCGCTGAAATAGTCTCAATCAACCCCCTATATCCCCCAATCTTGGGGGACTTTTAAAGCTGGGGGACACCCCCAGACCCCCGGCAGGAAGTATCCTGCACCTCTTTTTCAGTGGTCTCATAATATACAGTTAACATGGCGTTGTTTCAGTTCCCTAGAACAAATACACAGTGCCCCTGTCCGCATGCGCCCTCGATACCGTGCGCCAGTGCAATCCTGGCACCATCAACCTGTCTGGCACCGGCATCACCTCTAAGCTGCAGCACCGATTCGGCGATCCGCGCCAGCCCGGCAACCTGCACCGCATGTGCAGACAACACGCCGCCGGAAGGGTTGATTGGTAAAGCGCCACCTAACTCCGTTACACCCGAATCAATCATGGCCCCAGCCTCACCCCGCTCACACAGGCCCAGCCCCTCCATCCACATGAGCTCCATATATGAGAAGGCATCGTATATCTCAGCCACGTCAATTTCCTTTATCGGATCTGAAATACCGGCCATTTTGTACGCTCTTTCAGCAGCCGATATCAATGCATCTACGTCAGCCAGATCACGATCTCCCAAATGATATGCATCAGCGCAATGACCAACACCCTTTATCCAGATCGGTTTGCTGCACCTTCCCCTGGCTGTCTCTTCCTCGGCCATTATGATAGCGCATGCCCCATCGGAGATGGGAGAGGCATCAAGGAGCTTTATCGGGTCCGCCAGAACCCTGGATTCGAGAACATCTTCCACGGTGATATCTAATGGCAGATGCGCGTAGGGATTGGCCCTAGCATTCCCATGGTTCTTCACCGACACCCTGGCACACTGCTCCTCGGCGATACCGTATTTCGACATGTATCTCCTCATCTGGAGGGCTGATGAGCTTATAGCGTCAACCCCCAGAGCACGCTCGTAGACAGGATCGAACATGGCGTTGCTGATTATCGCCGGTATCCCCTCGGAGATCTTGCTCTGTGCGACAACGAGGGTCAGCTTGTGAAGACCTGAAAGGATCCGCATGGCTCCCATGAGTGCCCCGTATGTGCCATCCCCCTCTACGTTTGTAGTGGGAACCCTGTGGGAACCGGTTGCCTCCGTAATCGCCATGCAGGAGATAGTACGCCCGTCCCAGAAATCGTTGCACACCGTGACCGTATTGTCTATATCATCTATGGTCAGTCCGGCATCATCCAGTGCCTCTCGCGTAACCTGGTATGCCAGCTCAGCGTGAGATGCCGGATTATATCTCTGATACCTGGTCTGTGCAACTCCTATGATACCTATTTTATCCACTATGTAACCCCTGGAAATAGTTTACTGCTGTACGATCACTGCCTAATGCCCGAGCGGCTTGAAATACTTAATGTCCAGATAGTTGCCCTGCCGCTCGTCACGAAATACAGCTTTTACCCTCATTCCAACGCCAATGCTATTCAAATCGACCTCTCCCAGCAGGTGCATAAGTCCCGTGCTCGCCCCATCTAATTTAATTATGCCCATCGCGTACGGCGGTTTCTGTGGCTGCATACCCGGCACAGCATATCTCACAACGGTATAGGTCAATATTGTACCAACATCTCCGACCTCAACCCAGTCAGGCATTTCGCAAAAACAACGCGGGCAGGTCTCTCTGGGTGGTAAGTAGATACGCTCGCATTGGTCACATCTGGTTCCCCAAATCTTGCAGTTGTCCCTTATTTCCCTATAAAACCTGCTCCCAACTTTTCCAGCATGCCAGGTATAAGGGAGCTTTATCCGGCTCGGGTACATCAAAGTACCGCTATCGCCCAGTTCCTCGCTTCTTACCGCCATCCGTTGCTCCTTGTTTTTCCAGATCCCCGCATCCCCACTTGCCTAACAGTGATTAGCTATAGAAAGGAGGGATTAATGATTAACCTTTTAACCTGGCTTCTTGGAAATCAAAATCTTCATAGTGGAAACCGCCACATCCTCCCCTCGCTGATTCTTAACCGACTTCTTTAGACTGACAACACCACCGAAATCACCCTTATCCTGCTTGTCAATAACCTCCAGTTCCACATGTATGGTATCGCCAATCTTGGTGGGTGCCGTAAATCGCACCTTATCCATGCCATAGAACGCTACAATCGCCATCTCGTAAAGCGGCATAAGCCCAACAGCTACCGAAAGCACCAGCATACCATGGGCTATCCTCTCACCGAAAGGGCCCTTCTTAGCGTATTCCACGTCGGTATGAAGCGGATACCAGTCCCCGCTGAAAGCGGCAAAATTTACAATGTCTGCTTCCGTTATCGTCCTGGCCCTCGTTGTATCGACATCCCCAATCTCGAAATCTTCGTAGTACTTCATGCTGCCTCCCATATCAATTGACCCTATATAGACCCCTCAGGTTAATTATTTGCCTAACCTAACTCAAATTATATATCTCCAACTCTTGTTCCGCCTCGTTTTATGCTTAAAGTTTGAAGAACTCCTGCAGTACATGAAAAGTAGTGGGAAACATGGAATTCGCCATAGCTTTCGTGCGTGGCGCTCCTCAATCATACTTTATTACACATTTCATAGGAGTCTGTCAAGGACTGCAGCTACGGAAACTTTCCTTTTTGCTATTTGTATGATAGACTAAAAATAGTAAAGCTATAGTTTCTAGTGCTATTTCGGAGGGGAGATGTCAAGTAGATTTGAGAAATTTACAGAGAGAGCGCGCAAGGTGCTTAGCCTGTCCCAGGAGGAAGCTCAGCGCTTTAATCATAACTATATTGGCACAGAACATATTCTACTCGGTTTAGTTCGTGAGGGTGATGGTGTAGCTGCCAAGGTACTTGCCAACCTCGGTGTGGACCTGGAAAAAGTTCGCAGCGCCGTAGAATACATTATTGGGCGAGGTGAAAAAAGCGTTGGCCAGGACATTGGCCTTACCCCCCGAGCGAAGCGGGTTATCGAGCTCGCGGTAGACGAAGCACGACGCCTCAATCACAATTACATCGGCACCGAACATCTCTTACTCGGTCTACTTCGCGAGGAGGAGGGTGTGGCCGCTGGCGTCCTGGAAAGCCTGAGTGTAAGCCTTGATAAGGTTCGCGCTGAGACGGTACGCCTCCTTAATCAGAGCGTGTCTCAGGGTCAAGCTGGGATTCGCTCCACATCGAAAACACCTACCCTGGACCAAATCAGCTTAGATTTAACCGAGGCAGCCCGAAAAGGGAAGCTTGACCCTGTTATCGGACGCCATAAAGAGATCGAGCGGGTCATTCAAATCCTCAGCCGGCGCACCAAAAACAATCCCTGCCTTATTGGCGAGCCCGGAGTAGGCAAGACAGCAATTGTAGAGGGACTGGCCCATCGCATTGCGTCAGGCGATGTACCGCACACCTTGCGTGATCGGCGATTGCTCACGCTGGATATAGGGGCACTGGTGGCAGGGACGAAGTACCGCGGCGAGTTCGAGGAAAGACTGAAGAAGGTCATCGATGAAGTGAAGACTTCTGGCAACTGCAGCCTCTTCATCGATGAAATACATACCATTGTTGGGGCTGGCGCTGCTGAGGGCGCTGTTGACGCTTCAAGTATTTTGAAGCCCCCATTAGCACGCGGAGAGCTGCAGTGCATAGGGGCAACAACCGCTGACGATTATCGAAAACACCTGGAGAAAGATGCAGCACTGGAGCGCAGGTTTCAACCAGTTACCGTTGAAGAGCCTTCTGTAGATGAAACTACGGCAATTCTACATGGCATAAAGAGCCGATACGAGGAGCATCATCAGTTGACCATAAGCGATGAGGCCATCAATACGGCATCGTCACTGGCAGCGAGATATATCTCAGATCGATTCCTCCCTGATAAGGCAATCGACCTTATCGATGAGGCGTCCTCCCGGGTACGTATCAGGTATCTCTACACACCTGATAGCCTGAAGGAGGCGATGCAGTCCTGGAAAGCCTGAGTGTAAGCCTTGATAAGGTTCGCGCTGAGACGGTACGCCTCCTTAATCAGAGCGTGTCTCAGGGTCAAGCTGGGATTCGCTCCACATCGAAAACACCTACCCTGGACCAAATCAGCTTAGATTTAACCGAGGCAGCCCGAAAAGGGAAGCTTGACCCTGTTATCGGACGCCATAAAGAGATCGAGCGGGTCATTCAAATCCTCAGCCGGCGCACCAAAAACAATCCCTGCCTCATTGGCGAGCCCGGAGTAGGCAAGACAGCAATTGTAGAGGGACTGGCCCATCGCATTGCGTCAGGCGATGTACCGCACACCTTGCGTGATCGGCGATTGCTCACGCTGGATATAGGGGCACTGGTGGCAGGGACGAAATACCGCGGCGAGTTCGAGGAAAGACTGAAGAAGGTCATCGATGAAGTGAAGACTTCTGGCAACTGCAGCCTCTTCATCGATGAAATACATACCATTGTTGGGGCTGGCGCTGCTGAGGGCGCTGTTGACGCTTCAAGTATTTTGAAGCCCCCATTAGCACGCGGAGAGCTGCAGTGCATAGGGGCAACAACCGCTGACGATTATCGAAAACACCTGGAGAAAGATGCAGCACTGGAGCGCAGGTTTCAACCAGTTACCGTTGAAGAGCCTTCTGTAGATGAAACTACGGCAATTCTACATGGCATAAAGAGCCGATACGAGGAGCATCATCAGTTGACCATAAGCGATGAGGCCATCAATACGGCATCGTCACTGGCAGCGAGATATATCTCAGATCGATTCCTCCCTGATAAGGCAATCGACCTTATCGATGAGGCGTCCTCCCGGGTACGTATCAGGTATCTCTACACACCTGATAGCCTGAAGGAGGCGATGCAGACTCTGAAAACAGTGCAGAGTGACAAAGAGGAAGCCATCGCTTCCCAGGAATATGAGCGTGCTGCAGAGCTGCGGGATAGCGAGCTTGAGTACGGCGAAAAGGTGGAGGAAATAGAGGAGGAGCAGCAGGAGAAACTGGAGGCAGAGCAGCTTGTGGTTACTGCAGAGGATGTCGCCGAGGTTGTAAGTATGTGGACCAATATACCGGTGACAAGCCTGGCTCACGACGAAACGACACGCCTTCTTCAAATGGAGGAGGTACTGCACCATCGCATAGTAGGCCAGGATGAAGCGATTACCGCTATCTCCAAGGCAGTAAGACGGGCTCGCGCCGGGCTGAAAGACCCCAGGCATCCCATTGGCAGCTTTATCTTCCTTGGTCCAACCGGAGTTGGTAAGACGGAGCTTGTTCGGGTACTCTCGGAGTTCATGTTCGGGGGCAGAGATGCCCTTATAAGGCTGGACATGTCGGAGTTTATGGAGAAGCACGCGGTGTCTCGCCTTGTTGGAGCACCGCCAGGTTATATCGGCTACGACGAAGGGGGACAACTCACCGAGGCTGTAAGGCGCAAGGGCTATTCGGCGATACTGCTGGATGAGATCGAGAAGGCACACCCCGATGTGTTTAATATACTCCTGCAAATCTTTGATGATGGTCACCTCACCGATGCCAAGGGAAGGCGGGTCGATTTCCGTAATACCATTATCGTCATGACCAGCAATATCGGCGCTGAGCTGATAAAAAGGGACACGACCCTGGGTTTTGCCACCAAGACCGGCGAATCGAAGGGTGAGAAGCAGGCCCACGATAGGATGAAGGGAAAAGTGCTCGAAGAGATGAAGCGTTTCTTCAGGCCGGAGTTCCTTAACCGTATCGACGGTACCATAGTGTTCCATGCCCTGAATAAGGAGCATATCAATCAGATCGTCGACCTTATGCTTCGCGAGGTCTGGCAGGAGCTTGCAGAGAAGGCCGTAAAGATGGAGGCTACCGACGCCGCGAAAAACCTGCTCGGAGAGAAGGGCTTCGACCCTGTCTTTGGAGCGCGCCCCTTACGCCGTGCGATTCAGGATTTAGTGGAGGACCCGCTTTCGGAGGCCTTCCTGCGCGGTGATTTCAGCACCGGTGACACGGTGCTCGTTGATGTTGAGGATGACAAGATCGTAATTAGAACCCTTGCCATGGCAAAGGCCGCCCCATAAGAGACACAGGGTGGATATAGAAGCCACTCATTAGAGGTACTCGATCAAACAGATCAGCCCTGGAAGCCAGAACTTCAAGGGCTGATTTTTTATTGCTTGCCATATTACGTCTCTGCTCAGCTTTTTCTCCGTGCGACTGACACATTTTCTCCAATACACTCCTCAACCATACGCTTAGTGATCGCCTGCTGTTTCTCACCGTTGTTTAGCGACAACTTCAAGGCTTTACCATTTGAGACTGCTGAAAAAGAGGTGCAGGATACTTCCTGCCGGGAGTCTGGGGGTGTCCCCCAGATTTAACAAGTCCCCCAAGATTGGGGGATATAGGGGGTTGATTGAGAGTGTTTCAGCAATCTCGATAAAGGTACTCGATCAAACAATGATGCCCATTTGCTATGCTGATCAGTCTAACTACGTGAGCCTCACCGGTCATAATCCCCCACTGTTCTTCATAGCCTTGATTGGGATATGAAGAACATCTTTACCACCTTATTGCCTTTAATCCTTCGATTGCGGCATCTGTTAATATTTGCTCATCAAAGGTGGTGGCATCTAAGGGCGAAGTAGTATCGCTTAAAATTACGAGCCTGCCATGCCTCTGAAGGGCAGCTGCCTC
>PVMK01127904.1_pt1 | contig 18367 bp, 23 predicted proteins | sample 1853481 | NCBI WGS metagenome assembly PVMK01 (sample SAMN08533507, study PRJNA380276) | Marine sediment metagenome, whole genome shotgun sequencing project. | reverse complement strand
TTTTATCTGAAAGAAGGAAAAAACAAATGTCCTTTTCGGTAATTATTGAGGTAATTTTATCATCCTCAGAAACTAACAATCTACCAATTTTCTGTTCAAGTAATTTTTTGATCACGCCCGATATTGTAGAATCTTTACTAATGGTAATTGGTTCATTCATTATATCCTTTACAGTGCCCATATACTGTATTGTCATTTTCCGAGCTATAAAAGCAACAGTTGATTTTCTTCTATGAAAATATGTACATTGATTATATTTAGTGCTGAAACTATTTTTGAAATAATTTGATGGATACAAAATTCTTATTCACGGTTTTGTTTTTTCTAATATTGATTCCAATCTTAAATGTTTACGCAGAGCATGTTTTTGACATGGTTGCATTTGGTCAGTTTCTTGATATTGCAAAAATTATTTCTTGAAATACAATAAATCCAAAGAGCACAGTTCTAGCTCTGCTAACTGCAAATTCTGACCAAGCATTGGTTTCAAGAATATGCCAAAAGAGAAGTACCTATAGAGAACCTATGAGAACTGTTACTCCGATAAACCATGTACAAGCACGAATAAATTAATCTTGTAATTCTAATATTTAGGCAATAATGCTTGGACTGACAAAACAACAAAAAACAGTAGTTCTTGGTTCCTGGTTAGGCTGGTCCCTTGATGGATATGACTTGGTCTTGATGCTACTGGTAATTCCGTTAATTAGTGAGTTGTTTTTTCCGCTTGCCAATCCAACGTTTGCATTACTTGCTACCTTTGCAGCGTATGTAGTTACTTTGATAATGCGTCCTTTTGGCGGGGCATTCTTTGGAAATTTTGGTGATAAGCATGGGCGCAAAAAAACCATGATAATTACCATTATGGGATTCTCAATTGCTACATTTGCAACAGGATTATTGCCAACGTGGGAGATGGTGGGATTGTTAGCACCGATATTTCTGATAATGTTAAGATTTTTGCAGGGATTCTTTGCAGGAGGGGAGTGGGGAAGTGGTGCAGTCATAACAATGGAGACGGTACCTAAAAAACATAGAGGGCTGCTTTCTGGATTTCTTCAAAGCGGTTTTAATTTTGGTTTTGTAATTGCTGCCATTACATTCCAATTCGCAATAACTGCATTTCCTGCAGAACAGTTTGCAGAGATTGGATGGAGGGTAATGTTCTTTACAGGAATTATTCCAGGGCTTGTTGCATTATTTGTTAGATTTAAAATGAAAGAATCAGAAGCTTGGCTTGCTAAATCAAAGCAACATAAAATAGAAAAATCACCACTGCGTAAATTACTTTTTTCTAAACAAGAAAGAAAACGTTTCTTTTTTGCCCTGATTTTAATGACAGGACTAATGTTTTCATACTATTCCACAATGGGATTCTTTCCCACCTTCTTACAAAATTTTATGTTTCTGGAAAAATCCGAAGTTGCATCATTAATGCTAGTAGCAACCATTACATCGCTTTTTGGAACAATTTTTGCAGGGTATCTAAGCCAAATTATTGGAAGAATGAAGGCAATTGCAGTTTTTGCAGTGGCTGCCGCAATACTTGCTGTTCCAGTATTATATGGACTGTTTAATGCGACCACATTTTTTGAAAGAATAATTTTTACAATAATTCTGATCATGGTTGCAACAACAGGATTTGGCCCAATCCCAGCATTTTTGTCTGAGCGGTTTTCCACTGAAATTCGAAACAGTGCTAGTGGATTTGCCTATAATGGAGGATTGCTCTTTGGTTCGTGGGCGCCTCTGATAGCAGTAAGTTTGCTATCAAATAACGGAAATCTAATCCCATTTCTGCTTGCAGCTACTGTAATTATTGGCTCACTGATAATACTTGTAGGTGCTAAAATCAATCCTGAAACGCGTGATGTGGATATGACGAAATCTTAATTGAAAATAGCATAGATTCAGGGATGATACTTTTGATTAGTCTTTTACTAATGTAGATCTAAAAGGATCGTCTTTCCAAAAAAATAGCTTGAGTTGCTCAACATCTAGTCTACACAATTTCCTTGTTAATTTTTCAATTTAACACAAGATTATCATGATGATTTTTCTATTTTAGAACCGTTTGTTTTAAATTAAAAATCAAGTTATCTGAAATATCATGAAATGGCATTTTGATGATTTTATTTATGGTTCTATTGATGGTGCAGTTACGACTTTTGCAATTGTTGCAGGTGTAGTAGGTGCCTCATTATCTCCAGGAATTATTTTAATTCTAGGTTTTGCAAATTTGTTTGCAGATGGGTTTTCAATGGCTGCAGCAAACTACCAAGCCTCAAAGGCTAGAAATGAATACATCGAAATGAAAAGAAAGCAAGAGGAATGGGAAATTGACAATTTAGCAGAACAAGAAAAAGAAGAGATTCGAGACATCTATATCAAAAAAGGATTCAAGGATGAATTGCTTGAAGAAGTAGTTCGAATAATTACATCAAGACGAAAAGTTTGGGTAGACACAATGATGAAAGAAGAATTGGGTTTAATAGAAGACGAAAAACGTCCCATAGATAGTTCGTTTAGCACATTTTTTGGATTTAATCTGATTGGAATAATTCCTCTTATTCCTTTTATGATATTTATGGCAATGGGAATCGATCCTAATTCTGATGCCTTTGCTTATTCAGTAATGTTTGTAGTATCAGCATTTTTCATAGTTGGGATAATCAAAGGAAAGATTGTTAAAAAATCGAAAATCAAGTCAGGGCTCTATACACTGATTATTGGTGGAGTTGCAGCAATGATAGCGTATTTGATAGGATATGGTCTGAATTTTCTAGTTCAATAATTTAGATAGATAAGATGTTATTTCCAAGGCGCTGATTCATTTTCTAATTTTTATGGGGATGTATTAAAAATTGGAATTAATTTTGAGATTTGTATAAATTACTGTCTTTGAATAATTTCCTGTTGAATAAAATTAATTTATTAATCACAGTTGTAATCTCTATCTCTGCTATTACAGCATCTGTTTATCTATGGTCCATTGGTTTCTACCTTTTCTTTTTACCTATCGTGTTTTTACCCTTTCTAAAATTTGTAAGAACGCACTCTCAAAAAATTAGAATGTGTCCTATGTGTGAATTACCCTCCGAAGGAAACTATTGCAATAGGTGTGGAACCAAACTACTCTAGCAAATGGTAAGATAAATTGGCATGATTTTTGTTTTTGATAATTAAGATTCATTATTTATTAGACTTAAGAGAACTGTTTTTGTGATATTTAGTAATATTCTCGTTCCTTATGACGGTTCAAAGTATTCCTATCATGCATTCAAAATAGCCCTAGATATTGCAAAAAAATACAACTCGAAAATAACTGGGATTACATGCATTGATATTATTTACCTAGGTGGATGGTATTATGAGTCTGATTACTATACTGCCAAAATTAAAAAACAAAGAGAGATTGTCCGAAAATCTGTTGAAAATCTGGAAAAAGCTGCCAAAAAGCAAGGAACATCCTTTGATTTCAAAATATTTCAGTCTCGCTCTACTGTAGAAAAAATAGTTACATTTGCAAAAACAAAAAAGATTGATCTTATCGTAATGGGTTCTCATGGAAGAACTGGATTTGACAATCTATTACTTGGCAGTGTGGCTAACGGTGTAGCACAACGAGTTAGATGCCCTATTCTGATAGTAAAATGATTAGTTTTTTAGAGGTTATTTTTTCGTTTTAAATTTAGTCTATAAACAAATTTTTTTATTTCAATTATTAGAAAGGTGGTAACTGATACACCTATTATTTTCAACCATGACTCAATCCCAATTGGTTTACTCTGGAAAATTTCATTCATAACGGGAATATACGTAAAAGCAATCTGTAACAGAATCATAATCCCAACTCCAAGAAAAATAAACTTGTTTGAAAAAAATCCTATTTTCAAAATTGATTTAGTCAGAGATCTGCAGTTAAACAGATAAAATATCTCTATCATCACAATCGTATTTACTGCAATTGTTCTTGCCTCTTCAACAGTACTACCATCTCTCATTGACCACTCAAACAAACCATATGCTGAGATCAGAATACATAGACTTACGATGATATCTGAATTATCTAGATCTTTTGTGAGAATTGGAGAGTTGGGCCGTCTAGGAGGACGTTTCATCACATCAGACTCTTTTGGTTCAAAAATGAGCATCGTTCCCAATGCAAGTACAGTAGTCATGTTAATCCATAAAATTTGGACAGGAAGAATTGGAATGAGTATACCCGTAAAGATAGAGACTAGTATTACTAATCCCCTCCCCAAAACTTGTGGGAAGTGTCCAAGTGATGAATTTGATCAGAGTATCAAGGATTCTTCTTCCTTCCTCTACTGCTGCCTTGATTGATGCAAAGTTGTCATCAGTTAAAATAACATCAGATGCCTCTTTTGCAACCTCTGTACCAGTAATACCCATTGCAATCCCAACATCGGCTTGTTTTAGAGCAGGTGCATCATTTACTCCATCCCCAGTCATGGCAACAATGTTACCTTTAGATTGAAGTGCCTTTACTATAGAAAATTTTTGTTCTGGTAAAACCCTTGCAAACACGTCTGTCTTATCGACAATTTCGATCAAATCATCTCTGAGTATTGCTCTAATTCCTTTCCCTGTAATTGCCCTTATATCATGCTGATTTCCTTGCAATGAACGATTTAGTCCAATCTGCCTACCTATACTGATTGCCGTTTTTAGATTATCCCCAGTTATCATTTTGACACGTATTCCAGCATTTTGACATTCTCTTATGGCCTCAATTACTTCGGGTCTTGGAGGATCCAACATGGCTTGAAATCCTAGAAAAACTAGTCATTATCTACATCAGAAATTTCAATTTTATGATTTTCATTTACTATTTTCTTTTTGGCAAAAGCCAACACTCGTAGACCCTTTGATGCCATATTATCTGCAATTTCATTTAATTTTGAAAATATTAATCTCTGTAAGGCTTTCAGGTTCTGTATGATCATTTAATTGATGCGAAGACCATTGCAAAGAATTTTTTCAACAGAACCTTTAACGTAGACTATTTTATCACCTGCATTATCATGTAGTGTGGCCATAAACTGAAGATGGGACTCAAATGGAATCTCATCTATTCTATAAAATGACTCTGCCAGAGTTTGCTTTGAGGTTAGCCTTTGTGAGCTGCTGTGATTAACGCAACTTCAGTAGGATCTCCCTTTTGCTTCCCAATGATTTTCTTTTTGAATTAAATCTGAATCATTGCATAACAGTCCCTGTAATGAGACATTCCTTCAATGTTTTGATGTTCTTCTATATCGATACTGAACTGATTATGTTTAATTTCACCTGTTGGTTGAAATCCCAGTTCCTGATACTCAGAATAATTTTCCACCCGCATAAATTTCGCTTACTGTCATCTGATTCTCAGTAATGGTTCCTGTCTTGTCTGAGCATATTATTGTGGTACTGCCAAGAGTCTCCACTGCAGGAAGTTTTCTTATTATGGCGTTTCTTTTTGCCATGTGTCCTACACCTATTGCAAGAGTTATGGTCATCGCAGCTGGCAACCCTTCTGGAATTATTGCAACTGAAAGGGCAACTACTTCCATGAATAATTCAGTCTGAGTTCTTTGCGTGAACAAGATTCCAAAAATAAATGTAAGAATGGGACAACCAAGTATTACAAAAAGAAGTTTTTTGCTAAAATAGGAGATTCTTCTGTTAAGGGGGGTCTCAAGTTTTTCTGCTTTAATCATGGTCTGGGATATTTTACCTGTTTCAGTGTCATCACCAGTGAGTACAACTATGCCGACTCCATACCCATTTGTAACCAAAGTTCCACCATATGCCATGTTTTTACGCTCTGCAAGTATTGTGTTTGATGGAAAAACTTCGGTCCGTTTTTTGACAGAAATTGATTCGCCAGTCAAGATTGATTCATCAATTTTCAAATCTTTTGTATAGGTATAGACGCATATCAGCTGGAATTTTATCTCCGGAACGCAATTGTACCACATCGCCTGGAACAATCTCACTTGAGAGCAACCTAGTTTTTTCGCCATTTCTGATTACCACATTTTCACTTTTTACAATTCGTGCAAGAGCTTGAATTGCTTTGTCTGCCTTGTGCTCCTGAATAAAACCAATAACTGCATTGGCTATCACTACTCCAAAGATTACACCCAGTATCAATCCATTGCTGCAATATTGCAGTTATAGAGCCAGCTATTATGAGAATCAAAACTAGTGGTTGCTTGAATTGCAAAAGAAATGAAATTACTGACTCTTTTCTTTTTTTACAGACATTGTATTTTCTCCAAACTTTTGCAATCGATTATTTGCCTCACTCAAGTCTAAACCTTGTTTAGGATCAGTCTGGAGCATTTCTGCAACTTGTTCTGCTGGCAACGAATGCCATGATGTTTTTGATAATTCTTGCAATTTGATACTCTGTAATGATTTGGATGTAATTACATTATTAAAAGAAAACCAAATCTGATGTTGAGGAATAGCAATATATGCCAATTTGCAAAAATACTAGGATTGGAAGATTCGAAGATAATTTCAAACGACCCGTTCTCTCTTTACACGATTTTACAATAAAATCATTTAACTTTCAAATGCAGTATGGTCTGGCTCTTTTTCGTTCCTGGTCTAGAGCAATCGAATCTGCTTCTAATTTGCAAGAATCAACGGGCAAAAAGATTCAAGATGAGATTAGATCTACTTTTGATGCTGAACTAAAAAACGTTTTACAGAAAACAGATTTTTCAAAATCATTATCCGATGTTATTGATTCATTCACAGAATTTGCATCAACTTTACATCATGATAAATTATACCGCTATCTTGAAACAATGATCAGTAATTATGATCGTATGATAGAACCTATCCGAGATGTCATTAATCGAACACCATCTGAAATAATTCCAATGAAGGGAAACTTTGAGGTCCACCACTACAAAACATCTTCACCGAAAAAATTCAAAACCCCTATTCTTGTTGTAGGCTCTTTAATCAACAGACACTATATTTTGGATCTGCTTCCAGAGAGAAGCATAATTAGGACATTTTCAGCAACTGGGATTTGATGTCTATGCTACAGACTGGAGAATGCCCAGAATTAAAGATGAAAACATGTCACTTGCAAGTTATGCACAGTGATTATCTTGAAAATGCAGTTGACAAGGTAGGGGAGATTACAGGTTCCAGAAATGTTACGCTGTTTGGGTATTGCTGGGGCGGGATTTTATCTTTGATATATTCTGCACTACATCCTGAAAATGTAAAAAATTTAATTTTACATGCGACTCCTGCTGATTTTGGAAAACCTCCAACAGTATTAGAATCATGGATTAAAGATCTTGATGTCAAAAGATTTGTAAAGACTTTTGGAAATGTGCCATCATCTTTTCTCAATATTGCATTCATACTGCGAAATCCATTGGAGGCTGCTTTGAAGTATCAGTTTTACTTTAGCCAACCTAGAAGCACAAAAGAGATCATGCAGTTTTTTGCAGTAGAATCTTGGCTTTATGACAGTGTTCCCCATTATTGGAAAGGTGTTTGAGCAGATCATAAACGATATCTACAAAAAGAATCTATGATTCAAAATAAAATGATACTTGGAGAAAACCTTGTTGATCTAAAAAAAATTACCATGCCCGTATTGAACATAGTAGGTACAAACGATGATCTAGTTTCAGCAGAATCCAGTAGGACAATCACTGATGTTGTTTCAAGCACGGACAAGAAGACACTAGAATTACCCAACAGGACATGTTGGATTGTGCATTAGCAGAACTGCACACAAAAAACTGTGGCCTGAGGTGGGAAAATGGTTGATAGAACATTCAAAATGAAACTCGAATACTCACTCAAATTTTCTAATACAATATTTTCATAGATTTCAATTACTAACAGTGATAATCTTAATTTACACTTAAATTCAAAACTACCCTTGTTTTCTTATGGCAAAATTCAAAAAAATCCTTGTACCACTTGATGGTTCTAATAACTCAACTAGAGGATTAGAGCGTGCTATTGAAATTGCAAAAGAAAGCAAGGCAGAAATAACTGGATTTTATGTATTTCATTTGCCACTCCTAGCAGGTGTAAAGTATACCCAAAAAATGAAAGACGACGCACAGAAAAGGGCTGTCAAAGCAATTGGTCCTGCAATGAAACGTGTTCAGAGAGCAGGAGCTTCATTCAAGTATAAAACTGCAGGTGGTCACACAGGCTCTGAGATTGTTAAATTTGCTCAAAGGGGAAAATATGACATGATCGTTATTGGAGCAAGAGGAATGGGAGGTGTTAGAGAAGCATTCCTTGGAAGTACCTCTAATTATGTAATGCATAAAACAAAGATTCCTGTTTTAATAGTAAAATGAGAAGAGTTTGGGCAAAACTGAATTTGATAAAAAGTATCAATCAAAAATGAACGAGTTAATCAAAATTATGAAAAATTCTGGTTTTCTTAATGACAGCAAGGTAGAGTGGGCAATAAGAAAAAGTCCCAGACATGAATTTATACCAAAATCTCTTCTAGATATGGCCTACGAAAACATTCCACTATCTTTGATGAAAAACCAGACATTATCTCAACCCTCCGTAGTATCAAGAATGACCGAATTGCTTAACGTCATGGAAGGACAAAAGATCCTGGAGGTAGGCAGTGGTTCAGGTTGGCAATCTGCTATTCTTTCTTTCTTGGTAGCACACGGTAAAATTTTTTCAATTGAAAGGCATCCTAAACTTGTAAAATTTGCAAAAGAAAACTTGAACAAATTAGGAATTCATAATGTCGATATAATTTTGGGAGACGGTAGTTTAGGACTTTTAAAAGAATCACCTTTTGATAGAATTATCATTACTGCAGCTTGTAAAAAAGTTCCACCCCCGTTATTTGAACAATTATCTCTAGACGGATTGTTAATTGCACCAGTTGGGGAATATCCTCAATCGTTAATTTTGTTTAAAAAAACATCACAAGGTATTATAGAAATTAAAAATCAACCAGGATATGTTTTTGTTCCACTTTTGGGAAAGTTAGGTCATCAAGAGAATTAAAAAATTTTTCACAGAAAAAGATAACAAGTATCATCAAAAGTTGTGTTTTATGATTTCCAAAATTGGTTTTTTGATTTTATTTTATAATCAGAACAGGACAGTGTGCTCGATTTAAGACACCATTTGCTATACTACCTAGAAATAATTTATCTAATCCAGTTCGCCCATGAGAACCCATCACAATAAGATCAATTTTGCGAGATTTTGCAAATGATAGGAGAGGTTTGACTATTGATTGAGCGACTATAACGGTACTACTAGATTTTATCCCTTCATTTTTAGCAATTACCTCTAATTTTAAAAGGTCTTTTTTTGCAGCTGTTTTGTGTTTTATAAACACAGAATTATCATATCCAACATCCATCAACCAGATTTTTTGGGTAGCTTGAATGCATGTTACTATTCTAATTGATGTTCTATGCTTTTTTGCTAACTCCAAAGAAATTTTAAATGCTTTGTTAGAACAGCTAGAACCATCATATGGCACCATTATGTTTTTGAAAGTCATTTTATTTTATTATTAAAACTGGACATTTAGCTGACTGGCTTACTGCATTACTTACACTACCTAAGAGAAATCTATTAAATCCTGTCTGTCCGTGAGAACCAATTACAATTAGATTAATCTTTTTTGAGTTTGCAAAGTCAACAATCTGCTTTGAGATAGATTTTGTTTCAAGAACATGAACAGAAAGCGAAACACCAGAGCTATTTGCCGTTTTTTCTAATTTTGAGAGAAAAACCATTGCAACTTTCTTGGCATCTCTGATTATTTGCTTGTTTACTCTTTTATCAACATACCACGCCCCAAGATTTTCTTTTTCCAAACAAGTCAGGACATTGATTTTAGCATCGTGTTTTTTTGCGATGTCTAATGCAGCATTAAATGCCTTGACTGAATAGGCTGAACCATCAAAAGGCACTAGAATGTTTGTTATTGCCATTTCTTATTTTACCACCATTACAGGAATCTTTGCTTTGTGTGCCACGTTATTTGCTACACTTCCCAAAATAAGCTTGTTAAGTCCTGTTCTCCCATGAGAACCAATTACAATTAGATCAAATTTGTGAGAATTTACATAATTCACTATTGCCTTTGATACAGAAGGATCATGCAAGATTTTTAATGAAAGGCTTATGCCTTTTTTATTTGCTGCGGACTCTAGATCTGAAAAGATTTTTTTGATGAATTTCTTATGTTTTTTTAGTGTTTTCTCAGCATACTTCATTGAAAATCCGATTGAAGGCTGATATAGGCCAGTTACTACTGTAGCTATTGTAATTTTACTTTTGTTTGGCTCTGCAATATCTAGTGCGATTTTGAAAGCTCTGTTTGAAAACCCTGAAGAGTCATACGCTACCAAGATATTTTTTAAATCAAAGCCAATTCGATTCATGGTATTTTCTCCTTAATCCGTGTTAATAAAGCCTGAAAAAATATGTCACATTACAAGTACGTGAGACACTAGTAATTTTCAAAATTACTCATTTAGACTGATTTTCTAAACTTGAATCTACCAAGACTCGCTCTTATTTTTAATAAATTAATTTTAACAGGATTGGCTGCAATTCGCTTGTTCATAACAAATTGAACTTTTTGACTAATCGGGTTCATACCAGGCGTAAATTTATCATTAAAATTTGAAAAAGGCTTCTAGGCAGAAATTAGTCTAGAGAGATTATCCTTCCTGTAGAGCCTAATTCTGAATTTGTAGAGGAAAAGGAGACATTCAGGAATGAAAATTATTACAGCCATTTTTATAGAAATCATATTGGGTTTAGTTGTTGTCAATTAATGAAATTAGTAACAAACCAATCACCATTCTAAAAAGTTCAACAATATCAGATATTATCAAAAAATTATTAGAATTTAAACTAAGTAGGTTAATTGTTGTAGAAGCTGGAAAGTCGGTAGGAATTATCACTGAAAAAGATATTGGATTATTCCTTTTTTCAGAGACCTCCACACATGGATTAGATGATATTCCAATTAGTAAGATAATGAAACCGATATTATTTGTTGAAGAAGGATTAACCCCAAAAGAATCAGCAAAAACTATGATTGAAAAAGGAGTTAGTTCGCTTACAATTGGCTCAGAAGAAAATATCAAGGGGATATTTACTAAAACAGACCTTGTAAAATATTATCTAGAAAATCTGTCAGAGAAAAAAGTAGTTGATTATATGACACATGACTATGTGTATACTCATTCTGCTGCGCCATTATTCAAAGTAGTAAGAAAAATGCTTGAAAATAAGGTGTCAAGAATAATTGTAAAAAATCAAAATGAAGAACCCATAGGCATTATTTCCTTTAGAGATCTATTTAGAATATCAATTGAATTAGGTAGTGAGGAAGATGATTCAGGACTTATGATTTTAGACCAAATTAGAAAGGGATTTCTTTCTCAAGAAGGCTTTGGAGATATTTCCCTAGCAAGAGAGGTAATGACTAAAGGTATTGTTTCTATAAAATTTAATGAAGAGTTATCAAGTGCATGTAAGTTAATTTTAGAAAATGATGTCAGTGGTTTGGTTGTACTAGATGGAAATGGGTCTATTGCAGGAATTATTAGCAAAACAGATATCATCAAGGCTATTGTGGATTGAATTTTTTTTGAGAATATATTTAATCAATAAAAAACTGTAATCTATAATCATGAAATTAGAACTTACTCATTACAGTATTATATGATTCATGGTTAAATCTGAATGGTTTTTTTATTTCTCATCCCTCCCAAAAAATAATTTAAAATAACTTCATAAAATATGAGCATTAAATTACAAGAAATAAGGATAAAATTTCATTTCTGAGCCTCAAAAAACCTTTAAAAATTGGAAATTTTTTTAAGTGTGTTTTGAATTTATTATGTTGAAGGCTGGCTTTTGATGTAGCCTCATGTAATTATCTTATGAGCGCTTTGCCAGCTTTCAACTTTTTGTTCAATTAAAAAATATTATTAATTCGTGACAATAATCTACAAAATTAAAATATGTTTTTTAAAATTAACAATTACATTTTTTTGTATATTGTGAAAAGAATTTTTGAACAAATTGACAAAAGATTAGCATGATGTAAAGATCAAATTAAAACAAAAAGTTATAGAGATTATGTGTATAATAAAAAAATAAATCACTTTACAAAAAACATTTCATTGAAAACATGCAATAAATACACCGCAATTGTTGTTAATGCATACAAACAATAACATTTACAGTAAATATTGAACAATTTTTTGTGCAATTAACATACAAAATGTGTTTAACAGTGACAAAAACATTTTAAAAAAAATTTTGTGTTGTTTTATTGCAATGTGTTGCATTTTTTGTTAAATTAAAACAGTTTTTATATTACTTAACGATATATTTACAGAATGGTTAAATCAAAAGCTAAGCGTAGTGTAGCTGCACAAAAAGCAGCACGTACACGAAAAAGAAATGCAGCAGCAAAAGAAGCAGCAAGAATAAAAATGGTAGCAAAACGTAGACGTAGCACAACTACAAAGAAACGTAGCGCAACTACAAAGAAACGTAGCGCAACTACAAAGAAACGTAGCGCAACTACAAAGAAACGTAGCACAGCAAGAAGACCCGCACGAAAAGCTGCACGAAGAACTACAAGAAGAAAGTAATTTCTTCTTCTTTTTTTATTTTTATCCTTCCCAAAAAATAATTCAGTTCCACTAAAGGGATTCACAGAATCAGTTTAACGCCCTCAAAATTATTTTGGTTAAATCCCATAAGGGGAATTGTTTGTTTGGTTCAAATCCCTAAAAATTTTGTTCTGAATCTGTTACGGTCCAATATTAATGGGAAGTGGACCGAATGGGATGTGCTTCTATGAGGTCTCATTTTTAGTTCCAAATTTTTTAGATTAACAATTATACTTTATTGGCATGCCTAAATTTGCCTTTAAATCAGAAATATTCACAATTCTTAGGTCTTTTTAAATCATGATCGGTAAAATCTCATCCTTCATGTGTGATAATCAAATCAAAGATTTTTTTGCCAAGAGATAAAATCCAAGTTTAAATGGTATCTGAATTTGATGTAATTCCTACAATTATTGGGGTATTGTTTTTGGTTTTCCCAGCACTGCTTTTAGGAAGATTATGTTTGCATTTCAAAATACCTGAAATAATTGGCTTTGTAATAGCGGGAATAATTTTTGGGCCAACTGCACTTGGAGGTCTTGTGCCTCTCTTTGACAAACCCATAGTTGAGTTAAACGATGTAATGTTAGCACTATGGCAGATTTCTGGAATTCTAATTTTATTTTCTGCAGGATTACATTTTACATTTCATGACTTGATCAAGGCTGGTCCAAAAGCTGCGGTAATAGGAGTTTTTGGAGTACTCGTACCGCTTGCATTAGGATATTTCATTACGGTTTGGCTAGGTTTTGAGTGGACTGTTGCAGTAATAATTGGAACTACGCTTAGTGCTACAAGTATTGCAGTTTCAGTTGTAATTCTCGAAGAGGTAGGAAAGGAAAAATCCAAAGAAGGTAACATTTTGGTAAATGCAGCAGTTTTAGATGATGTTTTAGGTCTAGCAATATTTTCAGCCGTAATTTCTTTGGTTGCCTTGCATACAGTTCCCACAATAGAATCTATAGCGATAACAACTGTTACTGAAATCGGATTTTGGTTTTTGATCTTGCTTGGTGCAGTGTATCTTTTACCAAAGATGGTACATGCCGTTGCGCAAATGTCACCTGCCACATTGGAGGCAAGAGCTACAAAACAAGGAGTTGCATTAGGATCAGCATTTGGTTTGGCAGCAATTGCTGCAAGTGTGGGGTTGAATCCAATTGTAGGAGCATTTGCAGCTGGAATGGGTCTGGCAGGTTCAAAACTTGCAATACAAGTTCGTGATTTTGTAGATCAACTGAAAGTAATTGTAGCACCAATATTTTTTGCCATAATTGGTGCCCATGTAGATATTTCACAGATTTCATCAATTAACTGGGTTTTGTTCTTGGTGATTTTAGCAACAGCAGTTTTCTCCAAAGTAGGAGGATGTGGAATTCCAGCTGCAATTATGCTAAAGAGTAGAAAAAGTGGATTGAGAATAGGATGTGGAATGATTCCAAGAGGAGAAGTAGCTTTTATTGTTGCAGGAATTGGATTGGCCTTTGAGGTAATTTCAGATGAGATTTACTCTACAATTGTTTTTGTGATTTTAGCAACAATCCTCATAGCACCTATTCTAGTAAGAAATTCCTTCAAATCCATTACTAAGAATTAAGAATTCTCATCCTTCCCAAAAAATAATTTAAGATTAACTGTTTATTGTTAAATGAAAATTTGATAAAGTATTATCAGTTTTTACTTGGAATTGGTGTCATCATTTTGTTTCCGGTTATACCAGAAATAATGCTTGCAATTCCATTGAATAGCAGACCAAGGGAAAGAAACACTATCATCATTACAACTCCAAGACCGGGATATCCATACAAGACTACGGCAAATGCTACTGCAATACCGCCTAATACAATATTTGCAATACGGGGAACTTTCTCCATATTTTTTGAAGCAATTCCACTTGCAATATGGCCCAGACCATGAATTAAAATGAATATTGCGACAATTGTAATCAGCGTAACAACTGCAGCTATTGGATTTACAAGTGCAAAAACTCCTCCAGCAACTGAAATTGCACCAATTCCTATGTTAATACCCCTAAAACCTTTAGAGACTTGTTTTGGTACGGCACCGGCAATTATTCTTGAAATTCCAATCATGATTAATGCAATTCCTAATAATGTGACATAAAGCAAGGTAGTGGTATCAGGATTTGATAAAACCCATCCAGATAATGCAATAGCAATTGCACCTAGAATAATTTCAGCTATACGAACACCTTTAGGGGTTTTTTCAAAACTCAATAGAGCAACCCAATTGTAGCATTATTTAAACGTGGGCCGTTTTAGGATAAGCTAATTTTTCAATTCTTATTATTTCCAAAAAATAATTTTAAATTAAAAATATAGCTTATACTTGCCAAATTGGGAATAAAAAGGGACACAGATATGAATAAAAATAATTTTTTGAATAATTCTAAAATTTGGATCAAATTTAAGTAATATTTTAAATATTGTCCTTTATGGAGAGGTGGTAAGTTTATTGCAATTATTTAGAATTAACACAAAATTGTCTCATTTTATCATTGTAAGTATAATTTTAATTTCTTTGATTAATACTAGTTATGCACAAATTCAATCTGACATTGGAAAACAATCTACACTGTCCAAAGATCTTCAAAATGATCAAGTAGCACAGGAACTTATTAAAAAAATTGATCAGGCAAGAAAGATGATCGAAGAATTAAAACAAAAAGAATTAGAGAAAAACCAAGCCCAGGAAAACCTAGAAAAGATACGAAACCTGTCAATTGAACTCATGAACCAGGATCTTAAGGAGCTGGAAAGACTGTGGGAAAAACATTCCCCAAGAAATGCCTTTGAAAGTTTTGTGAGTAAAAAGCCTTCTTATATTCAGGGAGTATTTTGGGACCAATTCGAATTCATGGAGCAAAAGGTCTTTGCAGGAAGACTAGCAATGAACCAGGTTTTGGAAAGGGGTGGAAATATGCAAGATGCAAGAGATGCCTACAATAAAGCTGCATCTACAAAAAGAATTGAATTAATTGAGGTGAATTCTCAATCTAACGTTAAACACAATCTTGCATATTTTGAAGAGCAACAAGTCTTCAACTCTACAGGACAAGTTCACTTTTCGCCAGCAATTAAAATGAAACTTGCTAATCTTTATGCAGATTATAAGCTGCAACCTAGTTACATATTGGCAAATTCTGAAGGCAAGAATGTGTCAAAATTGAATTCAGGAATCAAATCAGATATACCATGTGATGACGGATATGTCCTAGTATCTCGCGTAACTACTGGAAATCAAGCTTGTATTGATGAACCAACTGCTAAAAAATGGATTAATAATGGCACTAAAGAAATCATTATTCTTGGTGGGGCCCTTTCTGAGGATATTTCACCTATCCCCATTGTAAAAACAAATCCGGGAACAAATTGTGAAGAGGGATACCAAGTAATTTACAATACTTTAGCCTCAGAATACCAATGCGTTTTAGAATCAAATGCAAAAGAAATGATGGAGAATAACTCTGCAGAGATGCCTACGCTAATAGATTACATTCTCAATAAGGATAAACAAAAAATTGAAGACGATACAATATTTGAAATTAATCAAGAGATTTTAAATATCAAAGAAGAGTTCAATGTCAAAAAGAAAAGGTTAGCGATCGAATATAATGAAAGACTTGAAAACGAAGAATTTCTAAAAAACAAAAAACAAAAGAAATTTTCTATGAATACCAAATTAATAGAGATATCACAAAAGAAGATTTGGCTAAACAAATCACAGAAGCAAAAGAAACCAATGTTTCTGAACAAAGAAAAAATTCTGCAAGAAGAATTAGACGCTGTATACCAACTCGAATTAGAATTAAAAAATAAAATTTTAGAGCATAGTCGAAGGGTATGAGAGCAACCCTGACATCAATGTGGATTGGGATTATCTGCAAGAATAACATCCGTCAAAAGGACAATATTTGAAACAGTTAGAAATGAAAAAATGACTAGTATTCAATTAAATGTTAATGAGAAATTTTTTCAAAACTCATCCTTCCCAAAAAAAATAATTTCAAATCCCATGAGGGGCATCATCTGTCTGGTTCAAATCTCTAAATCTAGATTAAAATAAAAAATTAAGCCTGCTCCCATCGGGATTTGAACCCGAGTCTTTGGCTTGAGAAGCCAAAATGCTTAACCGGACTACACTATAGGAGCTTGAAGAAAACAAGTCATGGTCATAATTTAAAGGAAATGCTTAGACATTGAATTCTTTGGTAAAAATTATCAAGTTTGATCCTTTATACAAAATTCAGATTGAATAATTATCATGAACTATGAGGACCTAATCCGCGAAAAGGGGTGGTCAGATTTCCCAGTGGGCTTGAGTGGATGTAGGACCACTGACTGCAGCTATTGGATTTACAAGTGCAAAAACTCCTCCAGCAACTGAAATTGCACCAATTCCTATGTTAATACCCCTAAAACCTTTAGAGACTTGTTTTGGTATGGCACCAGCAATAATTCTTGAAATTCCAATCATGATTAATGCAATTCCTAATAATGTGACATAAAGCAAGGTGGTGGTATCAGGATTTGATAAAACCCATCCAGATAATGCAATAGCAATTGCACCTAAGATAATTTCAGCTAAACGAACGCCTTTAGGGGTTTTTTCAAAACTCAATAGAGCAACCCAATTGTAGCATTATTTAAACGTGGGTCGTTTTAGGATAAGCTAATTTTTTAATTCACATCCTTCCCAAAAAATAATTTCAAATAGAGTGAGGGGGAAATATTTTTGGATTTTTTTATTAGTAAAGATCGATGTTTAAAATTGATCCATACGTATTCTAATTATGAAATATCTGTCGATTTTTGCAATACTGTTTGGATTTTTGTTAATATTTAGTCCCGCTTTTGGTTATACTGCAAGCAAGTTTGTCTCAGACTATGGCGAAGACCTCTCAAAAGGACAAAAAATCAAAGTCTTAGTCAATGTAAGAGGCGAGCCTGAAAGTGAAAATCCTACAAAACGAGCCAAAGAAATTCGTCAACTCCAGTCAGCTGTTCTAAAGTTTTGCAACTTTGCAGGTGCAACCAATGTAAAATCTGACACATGGAACAATGAATTTACAGCTATGGTTACAACCTCACTTGCCCAAATTTTAGAAGAAAGAAGGGATGTGACTTCGGTTAAAGTAATTGAATCATCCTCAGTTCCTGATTGGATTCAAAATATCTTAGAGTGGTACAAACAAGAGCTAATTTCATATCAGGAGTATCAAAATTCCATAGAGTATCTTGTTGAAATAGGAATTATTACTGAAGATGCCTTCAAAAAAGAAATTCAATTACTGTTGGCAGAGAAAAATATGCAGGTAAAAGATCACCAAGCTAAGCTTTTGTTGGCTCAACAAACTAATCTGTATGTAAGTTCTACGAATTTTTACGAATCAAAATACAATGATGCGTTTAGTGGAGTATTGTGCAAAAAGCAAAACAACATTGTAACTTTATCTGGTAATTACACCAACGATGGTATTTACTATTACACGGTTTTTTTCAAGTTAATTCTGTTCGATGAATTCGGAAATGTGGTCGCTAATGGCCTTTCAAAGATTGTAGACGTGACTTCAAAGGATTTTAGAAATTTTTCAGTATCCACACCTTACAAAGGCAATATTGACCAATGTCTAGTTTTGGTAGATTCAAAATTCA
>PVMK01178121.1_pt1 | contig 18373 bp, 19 predicted proteins | sample 1853481 | NCBI WGS metagenome assembly PVMK01 (sample SAMN08533507, study PRJNA380276) | Marine sediment metagenome, whole genome shotgun sequencing project. | reverse complement strand
CCCCCCGAGAAACTGCGGCCCGTCACGCGCGACGTCCTGAAACTTCTCGAGTATTTTTCCAGTGTCGACGACCTCCTCTTCCCGCCCCACGCCGAGCTGGTAGCTCAGCTTCAGGGCGTCTTCCATGGAGATGATCGGCGCCTCGGCTCCGCCGGCCCCTTCTCTGAGGTGACGGCGAAGCTGACGATCTTTCGGTCGATGAGGCTCTGGATCGTCTGGCATATCTCCAGGTCGTTGAATGAACTCTGGTCGAGGAGGTCGTCGACACTGGAAAAATACTCGAGAAGTTTCAGGACGTCGCGCGTGACGGGCCGCAGTTTCTCGGGGGGGCCCTGAAAGCGCTTGATCAGCTCGAGCCGCTCCCCTCCCGCGCCGAAGCCGTCGCGCAGTTTCTTGATCTCGTCCATCTGGCGCAATCCCTCGAGGATGAGGTTTTCGCCCGGCCGCTTTATCAGCACTTCCATGTCGATCGTCTGGGGGTGGAACTCGAACTTGCCCTTGTCCCAGGTGAGGAGGCGGTAAAAGGCCTTCTCTCCCTTGTACTTTCCCAGCTTGGCGCTGATGACTTCGCCTTCCCGGAGATAGACGGTTCCGAGTCTCCCTTCCTGCTCGAGATCGAGAGCTCCCGAGCGTCGGTTCAGGCGCATGATCTGCAGGAGGTCCATGAGCGTGATCTCGGTGAGAGTGCCGAGAAGGGCCTTCTGCTCCGAGCCGCCGACTTCCTCCACCTTTTCGAGTCTGTCGATGAGGCCTTTTATCCGGTTGACGAGATCGCTCTCCTTGAAGGGCTTGAGGAGAAACTCGTCGAAGGGGCGCAGGTGCTTGCCGAGGCGCTGGGGAATGGTCTCCTTGCTGGTGAGGAAGACAAAGGGGATGTCCCTCGAGATGGGATTGGTGCGCAGGAGCTGACAGAGCTTGAATCCGTCGAGGAGAGGCATCTCCACGGCGGAGACGACAATGTCGGGGAGAGAAGCGAGGGCGCGATTGATGGCGAGAGCGCCGTCGGTGGCCACCTCGACCTCGTAACCGCTCTTCTGGAGCACCTTTTCGACCTTCTGGAGAACGGTTACGTCATCGTCGACGACCAGGATGGTGACAGTCTTGCCCGCGGTCATTATCCGATCCTCTGCTGCAGCTGGTAACGCTCCTGCAGCTTTGTCGTCATCTCCTGGGTGATGTAGGGGTCGGCGGAGTGGAAGACGTCCCACCTGTCCGGGCCGTCCTGCCGGCAGAGGAAAGTGTAGTAGAAGGATTCGGCGATGCAGAGGAGGAAACGGTGGGTGCCGATGTCCCGGTCGTCGAGATAAACCGGCATGATTTCCGGGTGGTTCCACGACCCCTCTCCCCGCCCTCCCAGCGTGAATATAGACATGCGGGTGTTGGCCAGCCGGGCGAAGCCGCTGTAGTCGAATAGTGCCGAGTCAATGGTCTGGTTCCCGATGTAAAGGAGCCCCCGTCTTTCCCCGAGGCGGCCGACTTCGTCGAGAAAGAGGTTCCTGATGGTGTCGACTTCCTGCTGGCTGAGAGAAAGAAAAGAGTTGGCGAGAAGCGATTTGCGGGCCTTCCCGGATTTCATTCCCAGGAAATGGGCGTAGGCCTTCCAGAAAGACCGGTTTTCGAGCTTCAGCTTTCTCACCAGGCTTCCCCGGTCCGCCTTGAGACGCTCCTTCGCCGACCGGAGGAGAGTGATGAGCTGCTCGCCGTCATTGGGGTAAGTCGCTGAGCCGAGAGAGAAGTCCAGTCGGATTTCCCGCTTCAGATCGATGGCATAGACGGCGGCGCGGAGGGCGATCTTTACTCTCTTGATCAGCATCAGCGCGCCGTAGAAATCGGTTTCCGGCACCACCAGAGCGTAGAATCCTTCCTCCAGCATCGACATGACGTCGGTCTCTCGTGAGACTTCGAGAAGTTTCTCGGCAAACTCCTTGAGAAGCTGGCGTGCCTGGGACTCCTTGATCTTTTTCGTCAGCTCCTTGAAGTCGTTGATCTCGACACAGACGACCGACAGGTTGCGGCCGTAGCGGCGGGCGATGTGCACTTCCTTTATGCCCGCCTGGTGGAAATAGGCCGGCGAATAGGTCTCGATCTGCGGGTCCCGGAGGTCTCGCGCGGCCTCGAGGGAGAAGAACTCGGCATTCTTCAGGGCGATGGCGGCGCTTTCGGCGAGCACCCGGGTGACATTCACCTGGAAGCCGTTGAAGGTGTTGTCGTCACGGCGGGGAGTGACGGCGAGGAGCCCCGTGACCCTCCCGGAACAGATAAGGGGAAGGCGGAAGCGGTGGATCTTCTCCAGCCTGTTCTCGCCGTGCTGCTTCCCCTTCTCGTCTTCGAGTATCGCCCGGCCCCGGAAGAGCTGGCTGCGGAGGGAGTCGGTTTGAAAAGAGCGGTCCGACTCTTTCCGGGTGGGGTCGTAGCGGCCGCGGGCGGCGGCGAAATCGAAGATGTTGTCGACTTCGGAGTAGAGCCAGACGGCGGCACCCAGGGCACCCGTCTCTTCGATGACCATGTCGAGAAAATGGTTGAGAATCCGGTCGGCATCGAGCATGGCGAGCACTTCGAGCCCTCTTTTCTGGACGCGAAACTGCTCGAAAAACAAAACATTTTCGTTGACGAGGCGGGAGTGCTCGGCGGAAATGTTCTGCCGGTCGATGAGGTTGCGGATCAGGAGGAGAAGTTCGTCGGGATCGACGGGTTTTGTGAGGTAGTCGCTGGCCCCGAACTTGAGTGCCTCGACGGCCTTCCGGATCGACTGCATGCTGGTGATCATGATGACGTCCTGACGGGGAGAGGCCTCCCTGATGGACTTGAGGAGAGTTATCGCGTCCTCACCCCTGACCACCATGTCGGAGATGACGACATCGTATTCGCGCTCGCCGAAGAGGGCCTTCCCCTCATCGATCCCCTCGGCCAGAAATACCTGGTACCCCTCCTGGGTGAGGGTCTTCTGGTAGAGGGCAGAGTAGAAAGGGTCCTTCTCGACGACGAGAATATTTCCTCTCAAAAAGGAATCTCCTTTGACGCGGTTGGGGGCAATGAACTATGTTTCAGATATATCACAGATCCCCAACTCTGGGAAGGACTTACCGTCCCATATGTTGATTATTGCCTGGAAGCGCACTACAATAACGTCGTTTTGGCAAAGGCTAAAAATAAGAAACAGAAAATCGTACTCCCTCCCAGGGCCAGGAAACTGCTGCGGAGAGCGCTCCTCATCGCTCTTTCCCTGCAGGTTGTTGCCTTTGTCGTCGCCGGTACGGTACTCGTTGTCATGATAGATATGGACCTGACCCTGGAATTCTACAGTGCCCACCGGCAAATCAAGTCGGCGCAGGAAATACTCCTGCCGGCGACGGCGATGGCGGGTGCCGTCGGCTTCTTCCTGGTGGCGCTGGTTACCTGGATCGGCTTCCGCATCCTTACCCGGCAGGAAGCGGGCCCTATCCAGCGGGCTGACGAGATGCTCCGGAGACTGTCGCGGGGCGATCTCTCCTACACACCGGCCGTTCTTCCCGACAGGGAGAGGTGGGCGCTCGATGATTCGGCCGAAACCATGCTGGCCGCCTTTCGGGAGAGGACGAACGAAGTGAAGCAGATAACGAAGGAACTGCACCACTCGGTGCTGTCCCTGCGATACAAAGCCACCGGATCGGACCCGTTGACCCTCAATGAACTGCGGGATATCACGGGGACGCTTGATAGTCTGAGCAAGAAGCTGGTCAATGCCGTCAAGTGGTTTGACACGTAGCCGCCTGGCCCGGGGGTCTTTTCTGCTTCTCGTGCCGGTGCTGCTCTTTCTCTGTGCGAGGGAGGGACTCGGGTCCGAGGAGTCCGTCAACCCTCATTCTTTCATGGACGATCCTGAGAAGTGCACCACCTGTCACGACAAGACGCCGGTCTTGGGGGTGGATGATTTCACGACCGTGACCTTCACCGACTCGATCGTGGTGCTCTGCTCCGCTTGCCACGAAGATGCCCACCTGAGGGAGGAGCACCCCGTGGAAGTCCGGCCGGAATTCGACATACCGCCGGACTTCCACCTCGACAGTGACTACACCATGACCTGCACGACCTGTCACGAACCCCACGGGGATTTCACCGCGCGGAAGCGGTTTGTGCCTCCCCGCTTCTGGGAGAAAGTCGGCGCGCTCATCCGGCCCCCGGAGCGCTTCCGGACGTATTTTCTCCGCCGCTCCAACACCAGCGGCGAGATGTGCCTGAGTTGTCACCATGGCGGGATTGGAGTCGACGACGTAGAGTTCTCCGTCGAGGTCCTTCCCCAATACGTGGGGTCGGAGAAATGCGGAGAATGCCACCCCGACGTCTACCGGGAGTGGAAGAAGACCCTTCACTCCACCAATTTTCAGAATGCCGTCGCGGTCCCGGGCGTTATCCGCGGCAAGTTCGAGGAGGGGGAGCCCTTCCCCGTCGAGAAAGTCCTTTTTACCGTCGGGGAGCACTGGACCCAGCGCTATATCGTCGAGGGGCGCAAGGGGCTGGCGGTCAAACCTGAGAGCTGGGCCATTCTCGAGGAGAAGTGGACCAAGGGGGGATCCTTCAGCCGCCCCTGGCTCCGCTACTGCGCCGGCTGTCACGTCACCGCGCTCAACCCTTTCGACGGCGCCTATCTCGAAAGGGGGACGGGGTGCGAGTGGTGCCACGGTCCCGGACTGCTTCACATCGACACGACCGATCAGTACGACATCATCAACCCGGCCCTCCTCGTGGAGAGCCGCCGCAACATGATATGCGAGGCCTGCCACACCAGCGGCCACGACCGAAGCGGTGTCTTCCGCTATCCTATCGGTTACCGCCCCGGGGAAAACCTGATGCGCTACTACCGCGGGCTCGTCCCCAAGGCCGGCCAGGACAAATCGAACTACAAGGGAGACGGCAGCTACGAAGACCGTCACCGGCAGTTCCGATACTGGGCGGACCGCCTCAACATTCTCGAGGGTCTGAGCTGCGACGTCTGCACCGGCGAAGCGCCGCCTCCCGGGGCGGAAGAAGTGCAGACGGAGTTCAACCTCACGCCCGACCAGATGTGCGGCACCTGCCACCGTGATGAGAATGAGAAATACGAGGAGCACGCCGACCACCGGAGGGAGGATGCCGGCTGTCTCGACTGCCACCCTCCCATGGTGACGGTGACCGGCGAAGCCTACAGCATACACGATCACAAATTTCAATTCGGCACGCCGCCGGCGTGGATGATGGAGGTGGAGGACCCCTGCGAGAGGTGCCATCCCTCACCGTCACCGGCCATCGAAGGCGGCCTCTCGAGCCGATAGGGTGTTCGCGGGGCGCACCCTCCGTTGACAGTGAATACCCTCTGTACTATAAGGTAATGAAGGAAAGTGAGCGGGTGCCTCGGGCGGCGGTGATTTCAGCCAGTGATCGGTCTTCGCGTGGTGAGAGGGAGGACCTGAGCGGGCGGCTTCTCGGTGTCCTTGTCAGCCGGGTTCCGGCGAACCTGGAGGGTTACCGGGTGGTGCCCGATCAGATCCGGGATATTCGGGCCGCGATCCGAAGCCTGGCCCGGCCGGGGGGCATGGATCTGATACTGACGACGGGTGGAACCGGTGTGTCCTCCCGCGACGTGACGCCGGAAGCGACGGCGCCTCTTATCGACAGGGAGTTGCCGGCTCTTTCTCTCGCCATCAGGTGGGCGAGTTATGAAAAGGCGCCGGCGAGCATCATCTCAAGGGCGGTGGCCGGTTTTCGGGGAGAATGCCTTATCGTAAACATGCCCGGCAGTCCGAGGGCGGTGGAGGAGTGTTTTGAGGTAGTTCTCCCGGTGCTTAAATGGCTTTTCTCAAGGAAAGCAGCAAAGGAAGGTGATCGACAGTGGCTTTGATAGATTATCATGACGTCGACGAGTTGAAGAACCGGAACGAAGAAAAGGTCTGGATGGCAATCGAGTTCCACCTTGACAAGAACCAGTCTCTCTGCCGCTGTCGTGACTGCATACTAGACGCCGCCGCCCTTGCCCTGAACAGGATTCCGCCGCGTTACCATGTCTACAGCTTTCACGAGAACGCCCCGGGGGATGACGACGAGACTCTCATGAAGGAAGCGAAGAAGGCGGTGAGCGAGGCGTTTAAGCAGGTCACAAAGAGACCCCACCACATCTAACGATTCACGGGGATCTCTTGCTCGGTGCGAAGTGCCCTGTGGGTAGACTGCGTTGCCTCCTTGTTCCGTTGTGCGGCGTACGGTCGTACGCCTCCGCCGTCACTTCGATCGGCGCCTTGCCACGAAGCAAGATCTCTCCCGTGAATAGTTGACGATCCCGTGCAGGGGGTCAGGCGTTGATTGTTGACGGTTTAAGACATTGGGAAGACTTCCCGGTTGCGTAGACCGTCAACAGTCAACGCCTGACCCCCGGTTGAAAGATTCGGATCAGCGGCGGTGAAAGTACCCGGCGGTGTGGCTGCCGAGCTTTCTCAGGTAGGTTTCATAGCGGAAAGAGGGGCTGTTGTCCTTGTTGTGACAGCCCCGACAGACGGCTTCCGAGACTTTCAGTTCTATTTTGCCGGGCTTCCGATGCTGCCTGCCCGATCCGTGACAGGCCTCGCACTGGACGCCGCGCAGGTCGGGTACATTGCGGCCGGGGACGTACCCGCCCTTCTTCCCGAAGGCGGTCACGTGACAGATCAGACAGTCGGGGTTGGCGTCCTGCCTCTTGGCGACGAGAGTGGCAAAGGCCCCGGCGTGGGGGCTCTGGTGCCACATGGCTGCTTCCACGGTGTGACACTTGCGGCAGACAGCAAGGCCGACATAGGCGGAGGGTTCACCTCGGGTCGGCGGGGACATCTTTGCCGCCACCTGCTTCTCGCGCAGGATTTCCCGATATTCCTCGAGGAGGGTTACGATCCCGGGGTGGTCCTTGATGGTCTTTGCCAGTGACACCGGCTTCCATGAAAACACCCTGGCGGAGTCTTTGCCGGCCGACTTCCGGGGGGTCCATCGGCCTCCCCGCCCGGGATCGAACTCGAGATCGAGGCGCCGATCCGCATGCCTTTGGTCCCTGTCTGCACAATGATCGAGTCCCCCTCGATTCGTGCCTGGTAGAGCACCCGGTGGCTCAGGCCGCCGAGTATGACGTCGATCCCCGGAACGGAGCGGGCAAGGATGACGTCGTCCGCAAGCCCCTGGCTGGTGAGAGCGATGACGAGTTGACAGCTCGCGCGCAGTTTTTTCACCGCCTGGCGGGCAGTCGCAAGGGGATCGAGGACGGTGTGCTGCACCATCCCGCGATGGACCCCTGCCGGCATTTTGTCGCTGACGAGGCCGAAGATCCCGACCTTGAACCCTTCGTACTCCTTGATCAGGTAGGGCGGAAAGGACGCCTCGCCGGTTTCAGCCGCCCTCAGGTTGGCCGAGAGGAAAGGGAAAGAGGCGAGGGCGGCGGCGCCGGTGAGAATCTCGAGGAGCAGGTCCTGCCACCCCACGTTGGCGGCATCATAGCCGATGATGTTCAGGGACTTGATTGTGAGAGGAGAGCGCACCTCCAGAAGGGGGAGTTCCGACCGCATCTGGGCGGCGTTCTTGAGGAACATGTCTCCCGAATCAAGGACGAGAAGAGGGGCGCCCTTTTCACGCTGCTCCTCGATGTAGGTTGCTCGCCGGGCCAGACCGCCCAGCAGGTTCTTGCTTCAGCCGCAGGGTTCGATGTAGCCGTGAACGTCATTGGTGAAGAGCACGGTCAGGCGGATCGGCTCACCCTCCTCGGCGCTGCCGTTCGCCGCGGGAAAGAGGGCGGACAGAAGCAGGAGGAATGTCAGCAGGAGCCGCACTCTCAAGATTCACTCCCCTTCGGCGACAGGCTGAGGAGGCGCATCACCTGCTGGATGTCCTCCCAGGCGAGCTTCTTGTCCCCCGGCTGGCGCAGCAGGTAGGAGGGGTGGAACGTCGGCATCAGCCTGATGCCGCGGTAGTCGAAGAACCGGCCGCGGAGGCGGGATATCGGAGACTTCGACTCGAGAAGAGTCTGGGCGGCGAACTTTCCAAGGGCGACGATGACCTTCGGGCGGATGAGGTCGATCTGGGCGTGCAGGTAGGGAGTGCAGGCGGCGATTTCGACCGGCTCGGGGTTGCGGTTTCCCGGGGGGCGGCACTTGATGACGTTCGCGATGAAGACCTGCTCCCGCCGCAGCCCCATCCCCTTCTCAATGATGTCATCGAGGAGCCGGCCGGCCCGCCCGACGAAGGGACGGCCGAGACGGTCCTCGTCGGCACCGGGACCCTCGCCCACGAACATGAGGTCCGCGGCCGGATCCCCTTCGCCGAAGACGGTGTGGCTGCGTTTTTCGTGGAGGGGGCAGCGGCGGCAGCCGGCCACCTCGGCGGCTATCTCTTCCAGGGAGGAGGGAGGATGGGAGGGGGGATCAAAGTCGGGGCCGGGGCTCGCGGCCCGATCGCCTTGAAGGTGTGTCAGGCCCGCCCAGCGGCTCTCCATCGCTTCACCGACGAGGATGGCGGCGTGGCGGCAGATCCGCCCCAGTTCCGTCGGCCCTGAACCGCTCACTGGTCTTCCGCCTCCTCGCGCCGGAGGAGCCCGGAAACCTGGTCGAGTATCCTCTCGGCCACCTCTTCCTTCGGGAGGAGCGGGACCGGTATCCGCCGGCCCGACCGGGTGATCATTTCCACCTGGTTCGTGTCGCTTTCGAAGCCCGCGCCGGGAACGGTGATGTCGTTGGCCACGATGAGATCGAGATCCTTGGCCAGGAGTTTCTTCCTCGCTTCCGCGGTGACGTTGTCGGTCTCGGCGGCGAAGCCGACCAGCACCCGCTTCCCCTTCTTCCGGCTGATCTCCAGGAGGATGTCGGGGGTCGCTTCCATCTCGAGAACCATTTTTTTCCGCCCGCCTTTTTTTATCTTTCCGGGGTGCGCCGTTGTCGGCTTGAAATCGGCGACGGCGGCGGTCATGATGACGGCGTCGCTTGCCTCGAGGTGCTCCTGTACGGCCGCCAGCATCTCGCCGGCGCTCACCACCGGGACCACATGGGCCCCCTGAGGGGGAGGGATCGAAATGGGGCCGCAGACCAGGGTGACGGCGGCTCCCCGCCGGAGGGCCTGACGGGCCAGGGCCAGCCCCATTTTCCCCGAGGAGCGGTTGGAGAGAAAGCGCACCGGGTCGAGTACTTCTCTCGTGGGACCGGCGGTGATGAGGAGACGCTTGCCGGCGAGGTCGCGCCGGGGGAGGAGAAGCTCCGTCGCTCTCTTCAGGATCGTCTCCGGGGCAGCCAGCCGACCGTAGCCGTCCTCCTCCTCCGCCGACCCCAGGGCGCCCGTCTCGGGGTCGACGATGTGCACCCCGCGGTCGCGGAGCGTCTTCAGGTTCGCCTCGGTAGCCGGGTGCCTTATCATGCGAGTGTTCATCGCCGGGGCTACGAGGAGAGGGGCGTTCGTGGCCAGGACCAGGGTGCTCAGCAGGTCGTCGGCGAGACCGACCGCCAGCTTGGCGATAGTGTTGGCCGTCGCCGGGGCGATGACGACGAGATTCGCCCACCGGGCCAGGGCGAGGTGTTCCATGCGACCCTCGCCCGAGGGGGAAAAGAGATTGTCGGCGACGGGCCTTCCCGAAAGCGCTTCGAAGGTGAGCGGGGCAACGAACCTCTTCGCATTGGCCGTCATGACCACCGCCACGTCGGCCTCTTTCTTCTTCAGTCCCCGAAGGATTTCGACCGACTTATAGGCGGCTATCCCTCCGGTGACCCCCAGTATGACGCAACTGTTTTTCAGCACTCCTGCCTCTCCGGATCAATCACTCGTTGGGAGAAAAAACACGTCAGATACCAAGGTCGTTCATTGGGACAATGATATGGCAAAGGGAGGGATTAATCAATCAGCAGCGATCTCTTCGAGCAGTCTCTTCAAGGCCGGGCGGGCAAGGTGAAGCCGCTCGGCGGTGATGACTGCCTGGAGTTCGGCGGTGGCCCTCTCCAGGGTCCTGTTGACGATACAGTAGCGGTAGTGGACGGCGGATTTCATTTCCCGGGCGGCGGTGGTGAGGCGGGTCTGGATCTGACTTTCGTCTTCCGATCCCCGCCGCCGGAGCCGCTCCTCCAGGATGTCGAGTGAAGGGGGAAGAATGAAGACCAGGACGGTGCGGGGTAGAGCTTGAGCACGTTTTTCGCCCCGCGAACGTCTATGTCGAGGAGGATGTCCTTGCCGCCGGCCATCAGTCGGTCCAGTTCGTGGCGGGATGTTCCATAGTGGTGCCGGTGGAGGCGCACCGACTCCGCGAAGTCGCCATTCCGCTGCATCTCGAGGAAGCGGGGCCGGGAAACGAAGTGGTACTCACGGCCGTCTTTCTCTCCCGGACGGGGTGGCCTCGAGGTGTGGGAGGTGGAGAGCGTCAGTCGCGGCACACGTTTCAGGACCCTCCTGATGATGCTGGACTTTCCCCCGCCCGAGGGAGAGGAAAGAACGAAAACGTTGCCTGGGTTCTTCATGCCGATCCCGCTCTTTGGGCCATCCGGACGGACAGAAAGGGCATGTCAGTCCGCGTGGGGAATGATTTCCTGGATTGCGTCGGTGATCTGGTTGATTTTGAAAGGCTTGTCGATAATCGAATGCACGCCGAGTTCGCGGGCCTCTTCGACCAGGGCCTTGAGGGTCTTCCCGTAGCCCGTGATCATGATGACCTTGCTCTTGGGGCTCACCTTGCGGAGTTTCTTGAAGGCCTCCAGGCCGTTCATGCCCGGCATGTTGATGTCCAGAAGGATGATGTCAAAGGGCAGCTCCTTGATGGCCTCGAGGGCGAGTTCACCGGATGCGGCAACTTCGGCACGATACCCCTCGGCTGACAGCAGACGCCGCATGGCCTGGGTAAGGTTCTTCTCGTCATCGACAATCAGGACATTGATGTCGGCGCGCTTCCTGGCGGCCCCTTCCCGGCTGCGCGCTGTGGTCTTGGCTTTTTTCGTCATGGTTTCCTCCTTGCGGCGATGCGTCCTTTCCCCCCGGGCGGTTGGATCGCTACTCCAGGTTCTGCACCTGCTCCTTCACTTTCTCCAGTTCCAGTTTTCCCTCGATGGCCAGGTGAGACAGTTCCAGTGTTCCGGCCTTGGCGCCGGTCGTGTTAAGTTCACGGTTCATTTCCTGCAGAAGAAAGTCCATCTTTCTCCCGACGGGGCCGCTCTTCCGGCCAATCTCCTTGCTGAATTCACCGTAGTGCCCCCGGAGTCTTTCGAGCTCCTCGGTCACATCGGCCTTGGCGGTGAGGATGGCCGCTTCCTGGTGCAGCCGCTCCGCCGAGAGGTCATTCCGTTCCAGCAGTTCGTCGAGCCGGGACCGGAGGGATTCCACCAGGCGGATATTGACCGCCGGGGCCGCCTCCTCCATCTTCGACAGGATGCCGTTGAAGTTATCCAGTGCCCTGGAAATGGCGTTCACTATCTCCTGACCTTCCCGTTCGCGGTTTTTCAGCAGCTCGGTGACGGCTTTCTCGACGGCGCTCATGATGCCGGCGCGAAGCTCCTCCGGATCGTCGGGTGCCTCCTCGAACCGAAAAATCTCCTTGAACCGGGAGAGCACGGCGAGATCCAGGCTGCCTTCGAGTTTAAGGCTTCGGCCCGCGGCCTGCAGACCCGACGCCACCTGTTCGAGGAGCACCTCGTCGACTGTAAACTGACGGCCGCCATCCGCAGGCCTTCCCAGGAAAGCCTGTACGTCAAGATAACCCCTGGAGAACTGTTTACGGACGACGGGGCGAACTTCGCTCTCGAAGGCAATCAACTCGCGGGGAAAACGTAACTTTACTTCCAGAAAACGATGGTTAGTGCTTCTGATTTCGATCGCGAATTGATGCTGACCTGAACTGTGCTCCCCGCGTCCGTAGCCGGTCATACTTTGTGCCATGACCACCTCGGTATGCGTGTTTCAGAAAGGGTACGGAAATCACTAAGGGTTGTCAATTCTTTTCTAGTGACTGGGGAAACGGGGGGTCAGGCGTTGACTGTTGACGGTCTTTGGCTTGAGGAGGACGCTCTCGTTGCGCAGACCGTCAACAGTCAACACCTGTCCCCAGCAGGCCCACGCCGCCGTCTTCCGACCAGCGATGATATAGTGACCGTCGGGAATATCACGGGGAACTTCATGGAAGCTGTCACCATCAAGGCGATTGTGCGCGAACTGCGCCCACGGTGTGTCCCGGGACGGGTGCAGGCTATCCTGCAGACCTCACCCCGGGACGTCGTCGTCCAGGTCCGTTCCGGGAGGAACCTCTCCGTCGTCCTTTCCGCCCACCCGCAGCGTTCGAGTCTTCACCTGGCGGCGAAAAAGCCGACGGCGCTCGCCTCCCCGACCGCTTTCTGCCGCCTTCTGCGAAAGCACCTCGTCGGCCTCGTCCTGACCGATCTCGTCAGCCCCGGCCTGGAGAGGTGCGTGGCCTTCCGCTTCGGCCGGGTGGCCGGCGGGAAGACGGTCTACACCCTGGCCGCCGAGCTGATGGGACGCTGGAGCAATCTCGTTCTCGTCGACGATGCGACGGGGTGCATCGTCGACTGTCTCCACCACGATGTTCCGGGGGATGAGGGAAGGAGGGTAATGGCGCCCGGCGAGACCTATCGGCCTCCGCCCGACGGGGGAAGAGTGCCGTTCGACACCGTGGACTCCGAGACTTTCGCCGGTCATTACCGCCGGTGGAAGGACGGTGAGATTTCGCTCTTTGCCCCCTTCGTCGGTCTCGGCCCGGGCCTGCTCGCCCTCGCCGCGGAAGGGGCCGCCGCGACGTCAGCCGAGGGCGGCGCGGCTCTCCTCTCCTCACTGCGGTCGGTCCTGGGAAGAGTACGGGAAGGAGACCTGGATCCGGTCTACTATCCCGGCCGGCGGCGGCTCCTCCCCTTCCGCGTTCCCACGTGGGAAGATGAACCGTATCAGCTCTTTCCGACGATGAACGCCGCCGCCGACTTTGCCTTCCGCGAGGTCGCCACGGCCGCGGAGAGACAGAGGCTCCTGTCGCCGGCGCGCCGTCTTCTGGCGAGAAAGCTGCGCCGGGCCGCGGAGAAGGAACGTCGTCTCACCAAGGAGAGAAACGAGGCGGGCAGTGAGAGTGCGCTGACGGAGGTTGGCCGGCGCCTGCTTGCGTCACTGGCGGATATCCCGCGCGGGGCGTCATCTTTCGTTCTCCCCGCGACGGCCGGCTCCGACGCGGCCCCCCTCGAGGTGAAGCTCAATCCGGCCCTTGGCCCGCGGCGGAATGCCGAAAGCTACTTTAGAAAAGCGAAGAAGATGCGGCGCCGGGTGGAGCTGGCCGGTCCCAAGCTGGCATTGGCCCGAAGGGAGAGGGAGAAGGTTGAGGAAATGATCGAGGGGATCGAGCTTCTCTCCGGCGATCAGCTCGAGGAGCTCGTGCGGCCGCCGGCCGCCGCCGGCCGGAAGGGCCGCCGGTCCCCTGTTCGGGCTCATGCGCTGATCCGCGTGTATCACGGCGAGGGGGGGTGGAGGATTCTCGTCGGCAAGAGCAGCCGGGGAAACGACTACCTGACCTCCCGCATCGCCGCGCCTGGGGATTACTGGTTCCACGCCCGCGACTATCCCGGCGCTCACGTGGTCCTCAAGCATGACAGCGCCGGGGCGGAACCGCCTCCCGAAGTGCTGGAGTCCGCCGCCGAGGCGGCGGCCTGGCACAGCGCTGCCCGCGGAGAGGGCGGGGTCGATGTCTCCTTCACCCGGCGTAAATACGTGCGCAAGGTCAAGGGACAGCCGGCAGGGAGTGTGCTGGTGCCGGAGGCGGGGACGATCCGGGCCCGGCCTCGTCTCCCCGCGGGTTTTCGGGAGGTCAAGGCCGTGGTAAAGTAAAATTGGGAAGCATGCGCAAATTTATCATCTATATCGTGTCACTCACCGTTGCCTCGGTGGCCGTCTTCCTCTTCTTCTTCACCTTCGGCCAACGACCGTCACTGGAGCAGGAACTCTCCCGGAGGACTGCCCTCGGGCAGCCGCCCGAGAGTTCCCTGAGCATTCCCTCGCTGAAACCGGCGCTGTCGGAGGAAGTCGAGGAAGTGGTCGAAGAGCCGCCGCCGCAGGTACATGTCCTGAGCGATGACATTGAGGTTACCCGCTATCCCCTCGAGGGGTCCGGCATGCTCATGCTCCTCGACGGTCAGGTGCTCGCGTCGGTCGATGGGGCGGGTTACTTCCCGCCTTCGGGATTTCGTCGGGGGGTGGAGCGCTTTATCGACCGCCTGCCGGCCAATATCAAGCTGGGGTTGCGATCCCTCTCCGGCGGTTTCAAGGGTGACTGCGGCGGCACGGTGCAGCTGAAGCCGTGCGGGTCGTGGTCACCCGCGGAGCTTCGCAACGCCCTCGGGTCGGCCGCTCCTTCCGGACCGCGCAGTCTCTCCCGGGGGCTGGAGGATGCGGCCGCCGACCTTGCCGAGGTTCCGGGCGAGCAGGCGATCGTCATTCTTACCGGCGGGGACGAGGAGTGCGGTGGCGCCCCCTGCCAGGTGGTGGCTTCCCTGAAGCTGGCCAATCCTCAGCTGAAGATATTCGTGGTTGTCCTCCGGCCGTCCGAAGGAGGCTGGTCGGCTGGCGAGAGGCCTCCCCCTCTGTGGCAATCGCGTATGGAGTGTCTGGCGGAGAGAGGAGAGGGCGCCCTCTACCAGGCGGGCACTGGTGGCGAACTCGAGGAGATCCTTCTCCGGATCGCCTCAGGCATCCAGCCTAACCTCACGGTCCGTGTCCTCCACTCCGCGGAAAGGGAGGTAACCGGTCTCGATGTCGAACAGAGGAACGCCTGGGGCGCGTCGGTTTTGTCAGCGGCTGATCGGGGCGGTCTCCGGGCAGTGGAAAACTCTTTTCCGGCGGTCTTCAGTCTCCCCGAGGGCGAGTACGAATTGCTCACCTGGTACCGGGGTCAGGAGAGAGAGCTGGAAGGACTGAATGTCTCCGCCCGCGAGCGGGTGGAAGTCAAGGTCAATTTCCGATCCGGTGAACTCTACGTCCAGGCGAAGGATGGCGGCGGCGAGGAACTGGTCGGCGCCACCGGCGGATTCGACTGCTTCTGGGGGGTGGAGCTTTTTGACCGTGACGACCTGAATCGGGACAGCGGGACGGCCTGTTCTTTCCCCGCCTATTTTGTCCTCAGTCCGGGCAGTTATACCGTTCGAGCCTGGAAGGGAGCGAACGATGTCTGGGTTGAGAACGTCAAGATCGCCGAAGGGGAGACCACGGTGAAGACCGTTGTCTTTCGGGAGGAATGACCTGCCGTCCGGTCTATCCCTTCCCTTGACAGGGGCTGTTCCTTGGCGTTAATATCAAGACTTAGTAGGCACCACGAGCGGGAGTAACTCAGTGGTAGAGTGCAACCTTGCCAAGGTTGACGTCGCGGGTTCAAATCCCGTCTCCCGCTCCATTCTCGGCGGCGTAGCCAAGTGGTAAGGCAGAGGTCTGCAAAACCTCCATTCACCGGTTCAAATCCGGTCGCCGCCTCCATTTTCCGATCTCCCCATCATCCTCTCCTCGAGGTCGTCTGCCCGTCGGTTGACCTCCGTCTCTGCCAGACCTCCCTCGAATAGTTTCAGGAGGGGCTCGACAAAAAGTCTCATGCGGCGGTGTGCCTTCCGCCGGGTGTCGTCCACCGCTTCCCAGTCGCCGTTCTCGAGGAAGGCGGTCACGCCGACCCCCAGCTCGGGGAAGAGAGCCTTGCGCAGCCCTTCGGAAAAGGCGGCGAAGAACCCGAGCGAAATGAGGTCGCCGCTACGGACGATATACTCCAGGCGGCCACCCTCGCCGGTGTCGGCCAGGGCGTCTTTGAGTCCCCGGGCAAGGAGTTCGGCCTTGGTGCCGTGGGAGAGGGAGAAGGCGCGGCCCCACCGGCCGTCCATTCTCTCCTCCTCGCGGATCTCTCCCAGTTCGTGATAGACCGCCGCCTCCGTCTCGCCTTCCGCCAGATCCTCTATGCGCGCCTCATGTGAAGAAGGGTCCCTGATGAGGGCGTCGAAGTCCCAGCCCTCTTTCCGAAGAGCGAGGGCCGCCAGGGAACGGTCGCTCTTCGTCCCCTCCTCTTCGAGGCGCTGCCAGAGGTGCCACTTCATCGCCTCCCGGCGGACGGTGATGACGCCGCCGCGGCTCATCGCCGGGGCGGGGGAGAGATCCTTGACGAGTTCCCGGCCGATGATGAGAACTTCCTTCCCCTCGACGGATCGTCTTTCGAGGAGTTCACCGAGGACAAAGAGGGGCTTCATCGCCATGCCGTGACCGGCGGCGTAGTGGAAGCCTCGGGGCTCGACGTGCCTGTTGACGGCGTCGGCATCGCAGGGGCGCTCACTTCGCCCCCGATCCGGAGAGGCTCGAGGTCCGCCTCCTGGAGGCGCTCCCACTCCGCCTCCTTCGGCTCGATCCATGCCATCACGTCGGCCGTCTCGGTTCTCGACCAGGGCTGCAGCCCCATCTCCCACTTGTAGAGCTCCCGCAAGCGGATGAGGAGGCCGCAGACGGAGTGAAAGCCCCACGAGCGGGCGTCGGAGATGCGGCAGTTGTGCTGGACTTGAACGGCGAGATCGTCAATGAGCGACACAATAGGGAATGATAACCACCGGCCGGCGGCTTCTGTCAACGGAAATCCTTCTGAAACGGCCGCAGGGGGAGGACTCCTCAGTCTGAAGGGTTCGCCGGCTCGGTGAACCGTGCCCGGAGGGTCGTCTCCGCGCCGTCACGCAGGATCGTGATGTCGAGTGAGTCGCCGACCGTCTTGGAGTGCATGACGATCGTCACGTCCTCCATGTCGCGGATCTCCACGTCGTCCAGCCTCACCAGGACGTCGCCGACCCTGATCCCCGCCTCCATCGCCGGGGATTCCTCGGCGACCTGCTCGATGGCGCCCGTGCCCCCCTCGAAGTTCAGCCGGATCCCCATGAGCACCTTCCCCTTGCCGATGAGCTCATAGGGGACGGCCCAGATGAAGTCGGCGGAGAGGAGGGGGATCTCCGGCAGGTCGACCTCCATGTAGATCCTCTCGCCCTCGGGAACCTCCTCGGGGGCGGGGGCGCTGATGACGGCCGGCAGGACGATGTAGTAGGGCGCCGGCAGGCGGCGGAGCACCCTCTTGGGGACGCCGTAGCCGTACTGGACGTGAGCTCCCCCGGCGATGACGACCATGATCTTCCCCTCGCCTCGGGGACCGGCGAGGTAGTTCGCGATTTGCTCCGCCATGTTCTCCTCCCAGAGGAGCTGCACCCGGAGGAAGGCTTCCTGCATCTTCTCTCCGCCTTCGTGGGCGCCGTAGACGGCCTCGACCATCGCCCTCTGGTAGGGGTCGGAGGAGTCGATCTCGGGGATCCGGTCCTCCATCTCCGAGGGGAGGGTTCGGCCCATGCCGACCAGCTGCTGCATCTCCTTCGGGGGATTGAGGGCGACGACGTCAATGCCATTATCCCGGGCGAAGTGCAGGATCTCGCGGTAGTAGCCGAAATCGGAGTGCCAGTTTTCGTACCAGCGGGATTCGCGCAAGAACTCGTGCTCCGAGAGATCGCCCTTCGTCCAGCGGTCCAGACTCTCCTGCTGGGGCTCCCGGAACATCTCCATGCCGATGGCGACTTTTCCGGGGCTGCGCCTATCGAGCTCCCGCAGGATCTCGAGCTGCATCCGGTGCGAGTGAACGTTGCTGTGCGCCTCTCCGACGTATATCACCCGGCCGGAGGAGGCGATATCCATCATGCCTTCGAAGGAGAGCTTCAGGCCGGTGGGGACGTGATAGATGTCGTCCGGCCGGGGCTCCGTCCAGAAGGGGTAGGGCATGAGATCGGTCTCGAGCAGCTCGGGGTGGGGATGGGCAAAGACGGGCGGATATGAGGAAAGAATCATCATGGCGGCCAGAAGGGCCGACAGCACTGCGCGTGAGTTCCACATTCTTCCCGTTCTCCTCTCTTTTTCTCTTTCCATAATGAGATGTGGGAGGAAAGCAAAGAGTTCCACCTGGATGGAGCAGACTTCCCCCTTGCGGAGGTTGACGAAGGGCGGCTTCGGGCGGACAATCGACGGGAGGTGAGCCGTGGCTGACGAACCTGTGAGGGTGACCGCATACGCGGGGGGAAGGGGCGAGGAGGCGCCGCGGGCGTTCTTCCTCGACGACGAGCGGATCGAGGTGGAAGAAATCCTCCGGACCTGGATCGAGGAGGAGCGGGGCGGCAGGGAGACAAGAAGGTGCTTCGAGGTGAGGGGCCGCGACGGCCGCGAACACCTGCTCTGCTATGACGAGAAGCTGAAGGTGTGGCTGCGCCGCACCGGCAGGAAGGATCCCCGCTGAATCCGACTGCTGTGGAATCCGGTATAATGCCGGTGACCTGCTGTTTCACGCCGGGATGGCGGAACTGGTAGACGCAAGGGACTTAAAATCCCTTGAGGTTCGTCCTCGTGTGGGTTC
>PVMK01165023.1_pt1 | contig 18373 bp, 17 predicted proteins | sample 1853481 | NCBI WGS metagenome assembly PVMK01 (sample SAMN08533507, study PRJNA380276) | Marine sediment metagenome, whole genome shotgun sequencing project. | reverse complement strand
CGAACTGCGCGTGCGGGTCGTTGCTCTTCGCTTCGCCATAGGCGAGCTTGCCGGGGATCCAGACGCGGCGCTTCTCCCCGGACACCATCAACTGCAAGGTCTCGGTCCAACCGGCAATGACCCGATTCACGGCAAACTCGGCCGGCTTGCCACGCTTCACCGAGCTGTCGAACATCCGGCCCTCGGTAGTCCATCCGGTGTAGTTCACGGTAGCGATGTCGAACTTTCCGGGGTGCTCGTCACCCTCACCCTCCGTCAAGACCGTCCACGCAAGACCCGACTCGCTACGCTTGGCGTCCTCGGGCGGCGCGGCGACATCGGGCGGCGCGGGAATGTCCTCCTTCGCAGCCGGCTTCTCGACAGGCGCGGCCGCAGCTTCGGTCTTCGCGCCTTCGTCGGTCGCGGCGGTAGCCTCGACTTCAGACTCACCCTCAGCAGGGGCGGGTGTGCTGCTCTCGCAGGCGGTAAGCGCAGCGGCGAGCACCACGCAGCTCAGGGGGGTCCAGGGTGATTTCATGAAGGGCGTCCTAGCCGACGAGACGCCACGTGTCTACTTCTCAAGCTGTGGCGGGATGTCGGACACTTCCCGCACCTCGACCACCTCTATCACCTCACCCTCGACATCGATGACGCCGCCGGGTCGGCCTCGCGGAGAAGGGGATCCCGGGGGGTAGACTTGCACACGACCCGCTGCAATTTGCCGCTCGAACCAGGCGCGCACGAATCGGGCGAAGACGCGGCGCGTCGACGGCATGACCATCGAAAGCCCCACGACGTCGGTCAAAATTCCGGGAGTGATCAGCATCAGCCCACCCACGAAAATGAGAAGCCCGTCGACCACCCCGTCTTTGGGGAGCTCCTGCCGAGCCATGGCCTCCTGCCACCGACCGATCACCCGCGCGCCCTCGAGTCGCGCAAACCAGGCACCAAGCGCGCCGGTCAGGAGGACCAGCCCTATGGTCGGCACCGGTCCGAGGACTCGACCGATCGCGATCAGCAGATACAGCTCGACCAGAGGGACGACGGTGAACAGCAGAAAGAGGCGGCCCATTGGGGGAACCTAAGTCCGCCGGCCGCCGCGAGCTACCGCGCGGTTCGTTTTCTTTTGGACAGGGGGCCTATTTGCCGTAAACCCGCGCAATGAGCGGAGAACCGAGCACTGCGATGAGCCCGAAATGGGGCGCTCGCTGTCTCGTGGGCGGCGTGCTCATGGGGTTGGCGAACCTGGTGCCAGGTATCAGTGGCGGCACCATGCTGCTCGCGGCCGGGGTCTACCCACGGTTCATCGAGGCTCTGGCCGACCTGAGCAGCCTTCGCTTTCGAAAGAGCGCTTTGGCGGTGTTGGGTTTGGTCGGCACCGCAGCAGCGCTGGCGATCCTCCTCGGCGCTGGACCGGTCAAGGACGCGGTCGTCGAGCATCGCTGGGCCATGTACAGCCTCTTCATCGGTCTCACCTTGGGTGGAGTTCCGGTCCTTTGGGAGATGGCGAGACCTCCGAGCCGTCAATTTTGGGTGGGAGCGGCAGTGGGTATCACAGCCATGGCGGCGCTCGCGTGGCTGCAAGTTGCAGGCTCGAGCGAGACGGCCCACCGCGAGGGGGCGTTGGTGATGTTCGTCGCGGGGGTCGTGGGCGCCAGCGCGATGATCCTCCCTGGGGTGAGTGGAGGCTACCTGCTGTTGGTGCTCGGCGTGTACGTGCCGGTGCTGAGCGCGATCGACGCCCTCAAGCAGGCCCTCAAAGCCAACGCGTTGGCCAGCGCCTACGAGCCCATCCTGGGCGTCGTTCTGCCCGTCGGCGTCGGGGTCGCCGTGGGGATCCTGCTGATCAGCAACCTCATCAAGCTCGTGCTCGAACGGTACGAGCAACCCACCCTTGGCGTACTGATGGGACTCTTGGTCGGCGCGGTGCTGGGCCTGTGGCCATTTCAAGAAGGCGTTGCGCCCCAGGTCGGCGAAATATTCAAAGGGGAAGCCCTCACGGCGGAGCGGCTCGCCGAGCTCACACCGGACAAGTACCCTACCATGTTCTACTCACCCTCGTTCTCGGATGTGATGATGGTCTTGGGCCTGATCGGCCTCGGCTACTTGATCACGACCCTAATCACCAAGATCGGCGGCGCGACCCCTTAACGACGACGCGACTAGTTTTGTAGCGTCTCTTCGCACTCTGCGCTGATGTAGCCGAGAGCCACCAGCTGTCGGCAGAGCTCGGGGGTCATCTCCTGCTTTTCCTGCCTCAAACGCTTCTCGCCCGGTCCGTCCGTCGTAGCCGCCAGCCATTTCCCTCGATCTTGCGCGCCCAGAAATTGGCCGTGAAGGGTTCGAAGGTATCGCTGCGCGATGGGATTGGCACGCCCGTCGAGCTCCTTCCGCTCCCCGGGATCGCTCTTCAGATCGAAGATGACTTGCGACAGGTTGCCACGGATGATCAGCTTCCAGTCGCCGCCGCGAATCACACGGCGATGGTCGAGGAAATCGCTGAACGCGACGTACGGCCCCATCGGCCAGTCGCCCCGGATGAACCCCATCAAGCTATGGCCCTCGAACTCTTTGGGGATCGGAACGCCGGTGGCTTCGAGAACCGTGGGCCCTATGTCCATCGTGCTGACCACGGGCCCAACCCGCACACCAGCAGGAATGACACCCGGCCATCGAAACAACAGCGGCACCCCCAGCAACTCTTGGTAGACCGAATGCCCGTGGCCCCACGAGCCATGCTCCTGAAACTCTTCGCCGTGATCGGAGGTGATCACGATGATGGTGTCGTCTTGCAGGCCGAGCTCCCGCAGTTTGGCGAGAAAGTGCCCAAAGTGTTCGTCGTGATAGCTGATCTCTCCGTCGTGTAGCGCTTCGATGCGCTCCTCGTCACGCCTCGTGAAGGAGTACTTTTTCGGGTTCTTTTTGACCTCGTCCAGCATCAAGTGGGTCCGGCGATTTCGAACTTGGCCGTTGTACGGCTCGGGGTCGTACATCTTCAGGAACGCGTCGGGCGGGTCGTACGGAACATGCGGATCGATGGTGTGGATATACGCGAAGAAGCGCTTGTCCTTGTTTTTCTCGATCCACGAGGCCGCCTCGCCGAACACGTTGGACGCGTTGGTGTTGCGGCGCTCCCGAATGTAGTTGGTGTAATGATCCCAGCCCTGATCGAACCCGAAGGCGTTCGACACGTACCCGTTGGCAATGAAGCTACCGGTCTCGAACCCGGCCTTTTGGTAAACCTCACTCAACATGAGGGCCGATTTCGGGAGCTTCGATGCGTCTTGCTTGGTGTTGTGCGTCGCAGGATGCAGCGAGGTGAGCACGCTAGCCACCGAAGGTTTGGTCCAATTCTCAGGAGCTTGCGGCCGCTCGAAGACGGTGCCCTCGGCCGCGAATGCATCGAGCGCAGGCGTTTTCACCCGCGTCTTTGGATTGTAGATCGAAAGCTTGCTCGCCCGCAGCGTGTCGATGAGAAGGACGACGACGTTACGCGCTTGCTTCTCGATCGCGATCGGCTCTCCTGCCTTTTTCACGATCCGAACGTTGCTCAGAGCGAGCTCGGCCGTCCCCGCATTGCGGAAGCGAACGCGTACGACTTCACCGGTGAGGCTGCTCAATGACATTCGATGGTCCGACCATGAACCCCGAACGCGCATATCCTGACTGGTCGCCCTTCGGTCACTCTTGGTCGCGATCTCGAGCGTACTCGCACCGTCAGAGGTCGTCGCCGCACCGAACACCAGTGACGCGTCCTTCGGTACCTCGACGAACCAATCGGCCTGGGCACCGGGCGCGAGGCGAACGGAGCGGCGGCCTACACCGTTGGCCTCCACTCGCTCGGCAGCGACTCGCATGGGTGAGACGGGCGCTTCCCCTTCTGGGGGGACGGCTTCGAGGCGAACCCAGTCGACGGCAAACGAACGCGCTTTGCCGCGAACCTGACGGGTCTTGGTGGCGCGGAACAGGATCGCGTTTTCACCGGGCTTGACGTCTTCACTCGGGATCGGGACGACGAGCTCGACGAACCCCTCGCCTGGAGATGCGCGCACCTCCTTGAGAGTTGTTCCGTTGAGGTACGTGATCAGGGGCCCCGGGGCGTATGCCTTTGCCCGAATGCGGAGCTGCATCGGCTGCGCGTCGTCGACGGGAAGGTAGAGCCGAGCCGTTTTTCGAAAGGTCGACACGGTTTTACCTCCCTCTTTGGTGTCGCCCTGCCAGCCGCTATTCCAATTGCCGTTGGTGTATTTCAGTCGCGCAGCGGTTCCGAAGTCGATGAACAAACCGGAGGGGTCGTAGACATCCGCCAGGTGAAGGAGCGCCAGGAGATCCATATACGTGGACGTCCCCGGTGCTGCGGCGGCGAGCGGCGCAGCGGCTGAAGAGGGCACCTCCACCTGAGCCTCTTCTAGGACGGCCTCCGTGGTGACCTCCGCTGACGGGGACTCCGACTTTCCGGCGGCCTCTGAGCATGCGAATCCTGATGAAACAAAGATAAGAATCAGCGCCAAACGGCTCTTCATGGGCTTTCCCCCTCGCGCGTTCGGCTACCACGGCAGGGCCGCCGGGGCAACGAAGCGTGCGCCATCCCAACCTCACAGCGGTGTGCTAGGTCTTGTGCCTCATGGACGGCAACGGTCAGCCCCGAGATTGGAGCATCAAGAAGAGCGAGAAGCTCTACCAGATCAAGGGCTGGGGTGAACCCTACTTCCGGATCAACGAGCGCGGCCATGTCGCTGTGTGCCCCGATCCTTCGCTCGACAAGGCGATCGATCTGTACGACCTCACCAGACAGCTCGGTGAGCGTGGGCTCGATCTCCCGCTTCTGATCCGGTTCCCGAACATCCTTCAAGACCGCATTCGGCTGCTCAACCAGTGTTTCGAAAACGCGATCTCGGAGTACGGGTACAAGGGTGCATATCGAGGCGTCTTCCCCATCAAGGTCAACCAGCAAAGACACCTCGTCGAGGAGATTGTCGAATCGGGTCGACCGTGGCGCTTTGGGTTGGAAGCCGGGTCGAAGCCCGAGCTCTTGATCGCCCTCGCCGCGATGGAAGACGAAGACGGTTTCATCATCTGCAACGGATACAAAGACCTGGCTTACTTGGAGACTGCGCTCGTGGCGCAACGCTTCGATAACACGGTAGTAGTGGTGCTCGAACGCATCGAGGAGCTCGAGCTCGCGTTCCGGGCATCTAAAAAGCTCGGCATCCGCCCCTGCCTCGGCGTGCGAGCCAAGCTGAGCAGCAAGGGGATCGGACGTTGGGCAGCGTCGGCAGGTGACCGGGCGAAGTTTGGTCTGACCATGTCGGAGATCGTCCAAGTCGTCGACGAGCTCCAGAAGCGAGACATGCTCGACGGCCTCAAGCTCTTGCACTTCCACCTCGGAAGCCAGGTCTCGAGCATCATCCCCGTCAAGAACGCGATGCGCGAAGCCGCTCAGATCTACGTCGAGTTGGTGAAGATGGGCTGCACGATGGGTTTCCTCGATGTGGGTGGTGGGCTTGCTGTCGACTACGACGGGTCGAAGACGGACTTCCGAGGTTCGATGAACTACGACCTTCAAGAATACGCGTACGATGTCGTGTTCGCGATCCAGGAAGCCTGCGAAAAGGCGACCATCGAGCCCCCTACCATCGTCAGCGAAAGCGGCCGTTCGATCGCCGCGTATCAGTCGGTATTGATCTTCGACGCGCTCGGGGTCGATTCCGTAGATTTTGAAGACCCGACTCCACCGTCCCCCGAAGACCACCGAATTCTCGATGAGTTTTACGAGACATGGAAAGGGGTGCAGCCAAAGAACGTGCAGGAATCGTGGCACGACACGCAGCAGGCACTCGAAGAAGCGCGGAGCCTCTTCAAGTTTGGCTACCTCGGGATGCGGGACCTCGCACGGGCCGAGCACTTGTTTTGGAGCTGCTGCGAGAAGATCAGTCAGAGCATGCGACGCCTGAAGTACGTACCCGAAGAGCTCAACGCCGTGGACGAGCTACTCGGCGCCATCTACTACTGCAACTTCTCGCTCTTCCAGTCTGCGCCGGATATCTGGGCCATGGATCAGCTGTTCCCGTTCATGCCGCTTCAACGGTTGGACGAGGAGCCCACCGTCCGCGCGAGGCTCGCAGATTTGACCTGCGACTCCGACGGTATCGTAGACCACTTCATCGACGTCGAAGAAGTCCAGCGCGGGATCGACCTTCATCCGATTCGCAACGGTGAGCCGTACCTCCTCGGCATGTTTCTAGGCGGAGCGTACCAAGAGATCCTCGGTGACCTTCACAACCTCTTCGGCGATACCAATGCCGTTCACGTGAGGGTCGAAGACTACGGGTACAGCGTGGCCAATGTCATCAAGGGCGACGCGATCGACGAAGTGCTGCGCTACCTCCAGTACGACCCCGAGGAAATGGTCGAGCGCGTCCGCAAACAAGCAGAACGTGCGCTCAATCAGGGCCGCATGACCCTTCCGCAGCTCCGCACCTTCATGCGGCACTACGAAGAAAGCCTTCGCGGCTACACGTATTTGAAAAGCGATATCTAGCTAGGAAACTCTAGGTTTTCGGCCCGTTTTCGACACGAGAGATGTCAGCGCCTACCTTGAAACGAGTGGATCGTTCCGAGTTTCAAGAGGCGCTTCTCCAGCAAATGGAACGAAAGACGCACTGGGCGTGGCCGGCGTTCACCCAAGGTCTAGTCCCCAAAGACAAGCTCCACATTCACCTCGAGCACGAGTGGGAGGTCTACGTCCGTGACTTTCCGATCCTCGTTGGACGCGCATATGTGCAGTGCCCCATCGCCGAGGTTCGAAAGGAGCTCGCGGAAAACATCTACGAAGAAGAGACAGGCGGCCTCGCTGCGGGAAAGCCGCACTCGGAGCTCTTCCTCGAGTACCCGCGCGGCCTCGGAATGAACGTCGAGCGCTTCTCGCGCGTGCAGCTTCTGCCGGACGCGCTCCAATACAGAAGCTTCCTCGACGACGCGACCACCAACCGTGGATGGGCCGTTGCAGCGTCAGTCGCGACCCTGTTCATCGAAGGCACTCCGTACGAGCGCCATGAGCTCGATGATTCCGCTCCCGCAAGGCCTGAGCCACCACTCGATGAGCACCCGCTGGCGAAGCACTACGGTCTGCCGCTCGAATGCCTCGCGCTCACCAAAGCCCACCGGGCGGTCGAAGGTGAACACCGAAAAGCGGCATGGAAGGTGATGCTCGGTCACGTGCGCGCCGACGAGCGAGCGGGAGTCGTCCACGCGATGGCACAGGCTGTCGAGGCGTGGCGGGGCTACCGGGATGGCGTTGCCTTGGCTTGTGGGGTAACGCGCGAAGGGCTGGCACGCACGGCTTGAGGCGGAGCCGTGCACGGGGGCGAGGACGAGGAGTCACAAGTTGTTGGATCATTTCGACCACTTGCGCGTGTGTGGTCCAGCGTACGTAGGATCGGAGCGACCGCTCGAGCGCGACCGTGAACGCGGTTGCCCCTTGGTTCGCGTCGGGGGTAGGCGCTTAAGAGAGGAGGAAGGAGGGAACGCCTCCTGGGCGTCAGCCTCCCGGCACCTCATCGGTTCGCACGAGCCCGTAGCGCTTCCAGCCCGTGCTCGCGAGCCAAGTGCGGGGCTCGGCACACGGTGGCGGGCCGGTCGCCCGAAAGACGTGGCCCACCGGTTCACCCGAGCCAAACGGGTCGACCCATGTCGGAGCCGGCTGCGCCCGACCGAGCTTGCGAAGATGGCGTCGGCGGTTGTTGAGCACGTAGGCCATGGCGTGTCGAACCTGCCGCGGCGTCCGGAGCGGTTCGGCGTGGTACCGATCGGTGAAGACGGTGCCCCGCCGACGCTCGAGCGCCTTGTTGAGCGCCTTGCTCATCCGAATCGAAAGTCCCTGCATCCCCCTCGAAAGCGAGCGTCGGTGTGTCGCCTCGACGATCAGGTGCATGTGGCCGTGCTGCACCGACCAGTGAAGCACCCGCATCCCAAACCGTCCCTGCGCCCGCGCAATCGACCTCACGGTGGCCCGATAGAGCCGCCCGCTTCGAAGCCGAAGCCTTCGATCGACCCGAAGCGTCACATGCACCGGCACATAGTGCGGGAGCGCCTGCCGCGTATCGTGGCTAACACGGATACTACTCTTGGGCCGACCCGCGCCTTCGCGACGCCCCCCATGTCGCAACCGATCGAGGTGAAGCTGCACCTCCCTTTTTCGTCGTCTTCGACGTCGCTTGGGAGGGCGTTGCAGCGGAGCACGATCGGCCATGAACCTGAATACCGCAGATATTAGTCCAAGTCAAGCGAGATTCCCCAAAAACAGAGTGTGTATGAACCCGTTAGATGACTGACAGTTCAGACTCACTAAGGGGCTGACACTGACTCACTCCATGGTTGACAGGCATAACGGAGCCCATGCCCTGGAAAGAAACCTCATCAATGAAAGAACGCGTGAAAGGGGATCCCTTGCCTTCTCACCGGCTAGGCCCACCACCGCCGACCCTCAGCTTGCGCCCTCTCTCTTAAGCCCATGCCCCCGAAGCGGAGGCAATCATGGTCACGCCTGCACTGCCGTGTGCAACCGGAAACACGGTGGACGTTTTAGACCGAGGACATGGTGGACACTTCCTCGGCAGTTTCTAGATTTGGGTTGGGATTGAAGGCAGGGAAGAAGCGTTGTTGGACGATGTCGAGGTAGCCGAGCTCGAAGTTGGCGAAGTAGACGAGGTAGGTGGGGTCCTCGACTTGAAGCAGCCCGAGCGGTTGGCCGCTGAGCACGTTGGCAATGTAGAAGTGGCGTTGCAAGAAGCGAATCGCGCCGCCACGGTTGACGTGCACGGTGTGGTCGCAAAGGGGATAGGACGGAGGCCCAAGGTCCGAAGGCATCGCAGTTGTGCTTTTCGTGTAGAGCGAAGCGGGGGTCTTTTGTCCCAGGCTCTCATGGGGCCGCACTTCATTGTATTGGACGCGCCACTCATCAAAGCGCTGCTGCTGGGCGAGCATGCTCGATTGCGCAGGTCGGGTCGTTTCGGCTTTGAGGGTGCGGTGAAAACGCTCGTGGCAGCCGTTTTGTTGGGGTTTACCGGGCTCAATACGTTGAAGCCCCACCCCCAAGCGCAACAGCCACACCGAGAGCTGGCTCCAGCCAAAGCGTCCGGTGCTGGCAAAAGGCACCCCGTTGTCGGAACGAATCGCTTGAGGAAGTCCGTAGCGTTCAAAGACCAGACTCAGCGCATGTTGAGTCGGCCCGGACCGGGTCCCGTCGAGCGCTTCGATGCACAGGTTGAAGCGCGAGTAGGCATCGTTGAGCGTCAACGGATAGCAGTACGGGCCGTCAAGCAGCCGAAACTGCCCCTTGAAGTCCACGGTCCACACCTGGTTGGGAGCGCTTGCTTGCACGCAACGCGGGCCCACGGGCGTAGAGCGCCGACGCCTCTTGCGCTCTTGGGTCAGCCCTGCGTCTTTGAGGATCACGCCCATCGTGCTCGGACAGGGCATCGTCACCCCGGGGTAGCGCCCTAGGAGTATGGGCGACAGCTTCTTCGGGCCCCACGTGGGAAACTCTTTTCGGGCCTCCACCACCAGGCGAACGACCGCATCGGGGGTCTTTCGGGGGTGGTAGTGGGGGCGACGGCCTTCGTCGTACAGCCCCTTGGGCCCGTAGCGTTCAAAGCGGGTCTTGAATTTGTAGCCGGTCGTGCGGCTGATGCCGTACTCCCGGCACAAATCGCTCATCCGCTCTCCCGACTCTAGCCGGCTCACAAACTGCATTCTTTCGTTCACTTTGTCCGTCTCTTTCCAGGGCATACGCCCTATCAGAGCCGAAAAGTGTCAACCATGTATCCGGTCTGTTTTGTCCACCATGTATCCGGTTCGTACCCGTGGTCGACCACGACCACGATCACGATCACGACTACGAACGCGGGGGCGGGGGGATGAGCGCGAGGAGCTGTTTCTTTTGGACTTTGCCCATGGCGTTGCGGGGGAGCTGTTCGACGAGCTGGATGTCGCGGGGACATTTGTGGGGGCTGAGGTGGTCGGCGACGAAGTCTGTGAGAGATGACAGCTGTTTGATGTCCTCGTCGGGACGAATGACCACGAATGCTACTATTCGTTGCCCCAGATCGTCGTCGGGTGAGCCTACCACTGCGACTTCGGCGACGGCTGGGTGGTCGAGCAAACACGCTTCGATCTCGCCGGCCCCCACCCGGTACCCTCCGGTCTTGATCAGATCGGTGCTCCGCCGCCCGAGAATCCGAATCGATCCGTCTTCCGCCCGTGTCGCAAGATCGCCCGTGTAGAACCAACCCTCCTCGTCCAATACCGCCGCAGTTGCATCGGGACGATTGAGGTAGCCCCGCAAACACCGAGGGACTTCGCACTGCGACCTCGCCTATCGTTTCGTCGTCGTGAGCGTCGATCGGGCGACGCGTATCGTCTACCAAGACCAGCTCGACGCCGGGAAGCGGGGGGCCCACGAATCCAGGCATCGGGGCGTGCGATGCGGGGACACCACAATTGATCAAGGTCTCGGTCAGCCCGTAGCGTTCGTGAACACCTCGACCGGTCAACCTCTCGATACGCTCGTGCTCGCGCGAAGGGAGGCCCGCCGAACCTGAAATGAGAAGCCTCGGATGCTTCAACACTTCGGCAAGCGCAGCGTCGGACTCTGCGGCCTCGGCGAGCCGATGATACATCGTTGGCACCGCGAACAGGATCGTCTGCTCGTGCCGTGAATCCGTCAAAGCATCGGCGATCCCGTCGAGCGAAAAGCGCGGTAGGTAGTGGAGCGACCCCCCAACCCGGAGGCTCCCGAAGAGGCCTAGGACCAACCCGTGCACGTGAATCAACGGAAGCGAGTGGACGATAGTGTCGCGCTCGGTCCACTCCCACGCCTGCGCCAGCGCATCGAGGTTCGCGGCGATGTTGCCGCGAGTGATGACGACCCCCTTTGGGGGTCCAGTGGTCCCGGACGTGTAGAGAATCAGGGCTGGGTTGTCGTTGACCGCCAGAGACCGGAGCGACCCTTCGGAAGCTTCGTAGCGCTCGCGGAGACAGACGACCCCGTCCACCTCGGATGGTGTTGGATAGCCGGAATCGGAGAACGCCAACTGGGGGGAAGCGTCGTTCATGATGTGGGCGAGCTCGTGTGACCCAAGCTTGGGGCTGAGGAGAACGGTAGCTGCGCCTGCGGCCATGTTGCCTAGGATGGCCGCGGCCGTACTGAGACTCGGGTGCGCCCAGACCGCAACCCGATCGCCGGCTCGAACCCCCAAGCGCTCGACTGCGCCCGCGTGAGAACGAGTAGCGCCGGCGAGCTCGGCGTAGGTCCACGATTCGTCACCAACGACGAGCGCAAGACGTGACCCGGGAGACACCAATCGTGGAAAGAGCTCGGGCACGGAGTTTCGATACCAGCTTGTGGCCCCATTGTCTCGAATCCCCCTTGACGAGGCACACGAAAGGGAGCCTCCTACTAGACCCCACCAAATCCAAGGAGCAAGCCAATGAGCCTACGGTTAGGAACCACTGCACCGGATTTCGAAGCAGAGACCACGGAAGGCACGATTCGCTTTCACGATTGGGCCGGCGACGACTGGGTGATCTTTTTCTCGCACCCTGCCGACTTCACCCCCGTGTGCACGACCGAGCTCGGTCTCGCCGCCAAGCTCAAGGACAAACTCGCTCAACGCGGCGCCAAGGCACTTGCCATCAGCGTCGATCCACTCGACTCGCACGAAGAGTGGATCAAAGACATCGAAGACACCCAAGACGTTCGCATGAACTTCCCGATCGTCGCGGACCCGAACCAAAAGGTCGCGACGCTCTACAACATGATCCACCCAGAAGCCGACGCGAAGGTGACCGTCCGATCGGTGTTCTTCATCGACCCCAACAAAAAGGTTCGCGCGACCATCACGTACCCGCCCGCTACCGGACGCAATTTCGACGAGGTCTTGCGCGTGCTCGACGCCCTGCAGCTAACAGACAACTACCAGGTCGCAACGCCGGCTAACTGGCAAGACGGCGACGACGTCGTGATCGTCCCCTCGATCACCGACCCAGACGAGATCGCGCAAAAGTTCCCGAAGGGACACCGCGAGCTCAGGCCCTACCTGCGGATGACACCGCAGCCCAACAAGTAGCCCCGAGCGCTGAACGCTGGCGCGGGCGCTGACGCTGGCGCTGAACGCTGGCGCTGGCGCTGGCGCTGAACGCTGGCGCTGAACGCTGACGCTGACGCTGAGCGCTGACGCTGAGCGCTGGCGCTGGCGCTGTTGTTGCGTCTACCCGAAATAGACGAAATGCGGTACGAGGCGTCTGACGATGTTCGACCCCGAAAAAACCCTCGTCATCGCAAACCCGGCTGCGGGTCACGGTTTCGTGGGAAACAATTGGCCGGCACTCAGTGCCAAAATTCAAGAGACACTCGGCCCGGTCGCATTGCGGCTGACTGAATCGGTAGGACACGGGACGGAGATTGCGCGCGACGCCGCTGCCGGGGGGGCGCGAACCATCGTGTCGTTCGGAGGCGATGGAACACACAGTGAGATCGTCGATGGCATCATGCGGTCGGGGCGCAACCAAGACGTTGCGCTCGGCATCCTGAACGCCGGAACCGGGGGTGACTTTCGGAAGATGATCGACGGGGCCGACGAGCTCGGACGCGGATGCGCGGTCATCCGCGATGGAGAGCCTATTCCGATCGACATCGGTTGGGTCGAGTACGCACACGATGATGGTGGACGGGCAAGTCGCTGCTTTCTCAACATCGCTTCGATGGGAATGAGCGGACTGGTCGACCGCTACGTCGCCGCATCCAAGTCTCGTCGCAGCGGGGCGTCCAAGTACTTGGTGGCAACGATTCGCGCTCAACTCAAATACAAGCCTGCCCACGTACGTCTGCGGATCGACGGAGAAGACCGAGGCGAGCACGACGTCAGCGTGGTGTGCGTGTGCAACGGGCGCTGGGCAGGAGGCGGTATGATGTTCGCGCCAAATGCGCGAGTCGCGGACGGTGAGTTTGACATCATCGTGATGCGCGCAACCTCCACACTGCGAGGTCTCCCCGTCATGGCAGGCCTCTACAAAGGCACCCACATAGAGTCATCCACGGTCAGCACGTTCCGCGGCAAGCATGTCGAGGTCGATGTCACCGCGAACACGGCTTACATGGACATCGATGGCGAGGCTCCGGGCGTGGGGCCCGCGGAGTTCCGGATTCACGAGGGTGCGCTTGGCGTGATCGGGATTGGGCAAGAGTTCCTCTAGCCATCTCATAGCCCTGTCGGTATGCTGCCGGCGCCCATGCCTCGCCCTTATTTCGGCCCCGTTTCGCCGTTCCCGTTCGCGCACCGCGGCGGGGGGCGACGCTGGCCGGAAAACACGCTGCTGGCATTTCGGTCGGCCCTCGACCTAGGCTGTCGCCACATCGAGACCGATCTGCGCGAAACGGCCGATGGGCACTTCATGTGCTTCCACGACGAGACGCTCGAGCGCACGACCAATGGGAACGGCAGAGTGCTCGACCACACCCTAGCCGAAGTACAGAAACTCGACGCCGCCGACCGTTTCGTTCGGGGAGGCCACCACCCCTATCGTCGCAACGGTGTTCGCATTCCGACGCTTGAAGAGGCGCTCTCACTCGATCCCGATCTTCACTACAACCTCGACATGAAGCCCCAAGACCCATCCATGGCGCAGCGGCTCTGGGATTTCATCGTGCACCATGGAGTCTACGACCGGGTCCTGGTCGCGTCTGAGCACGACGAATCGGTCAACGCGTTTCGCCGGCTCAGCAAAGGCCGGGTGGCAACGTCTGCGAGTCGTCGCGAAGCTTTGCGGTTTTGGATGCGAGTTCTTTCAGGCACGTGGAAGCACGCAACCTTTGCGTTCGACGCGCTTCAGATTCCCGCCAGCTTTCGCCACCTGCGGATCGTCACACCACGGTTCATCGAGGCCGCGCATCATCACGGAATTCAAGTGCATGTCTGGACGATCGACGACCCGCCTGAGATGCGGGAGCTGCTCGACTTGGAGGTCGATGCGCTCGTAACCGACGTTCCGGACGTTCTCGTCGAGGTGCTCGCCAAACGCTAGCCAGCCGATCGATCCTGTGCTGTCATGACGCTACGACCATGAAACAGCCCATGCTCCTATTTGCTACCGAACGCTACCAAGAGCTTGGCGAGGACATCGCCGGAGTGGGGGGTTTCGACCCAGGAGTCGTCGAACGCAAGGTGTTCCCCGATGGAGAGCGCTATCGCCGGATCGAAAGCGACGTGGCGAGGCGCGACGTCACGCTGGTGGGCGGCACCATTGACGACATCGACACGTTGGAGATCTACGACCTCGCGTCGGGTCTGGTGCAGCAAGGTGCCCATACATTGACGCTCGTGCTCCCCTGGTTTGGCTATCAAACGATGGAACGCGCTTCAAAGCGCGGTGAGATCGTCGCCGCCAAGAACCGCGCAAGGCTTCTGTCTTCGATTCCCATGGCGGGCTCGGGCAACCGTGTAGTGCTGATCGACCTCCACTCCGAAGGTATCCCGCAATACTTCACCGGCAACATTCGACCCGTGCACCTTCAGGCACGGTCGGTAGTCCTTCAAGCGATTCGTGACTTCGGTGAAGAGGACTTCGTTCTCGGAGCAACAGACGCGGGCCGAGCCAAATGGGTCGAGAGGCTCGCAAACGACCTCCAAGTCGACGCCGCGTTCGTTTTCAAGCGCCGGCTGTCCGAAACCGAAACCGAGGTCACCGCACTCGCTGCAGACGTCGAAGATCGCTCGGTGGTGATCTACGACGACATGATACGCACAGGCGGATCGCTCATTTCTGCTGCAAGGTCCTACCAAGAAGCGGGCGCAAGCGAAGTGTACGCGGTATGCACCCACGGCGTCTTCGCCCAGGAGTCACTCGGCAAGCTGCAGGCAAGCGGGGTCTTGAAGAGCATCGCCTGCACAAACACGAGGCCCCACGTGCAAGGGCTCGCAGACGGGGATTTTCTGCGGGTGTATTCGGTAGCGGACCTGATCGCGCAGTTCCTCGAGGAGAGCGTCTAGGACCAGGGACGGTATCAGTGCCAGCGTCAGCGTCAGCGCCAGCGCCAGCGTCAGCGCCAGCGCCAGCGATCTTCCTTTACGCTCTGAAAAAGCTGCGTCGACGGCCGTTAAACGCAGAAGTTTCAGTCATGATTTGCCTAAAAAGCTTCTCAAGTGTCGCAAACAAGTGCGTTTACCGCTTGGCACGGGGGATGCATAGGTTCCCGGTAACCTAGTCGCCCTTTTTCTTGCGCACGAGCCCGAGTGAAAGGACAAGGCAATGGAAAAGACAATCGTACGAACGTTTCGCAGTCGTCCGGGAGTGTTGATTTTCATCGGCGTGTTGGGAGCTTTTGCCGCGTGTTATTCGCTCAATCCCGGCCATATCGATCCCGATACGCTCGGCCCTCGGGCAAGTCTGGGTGGTCTAGAGGTTAAGTTGCTTCGCTATGCGACCGACTGCGACTCGAAGGCGTCAGTGCCGTTAGTGGCCAGAGTGAGAGATGGCTGCGAGTTTCCCGGACATCAGGTCAAGTTGCTAGGCTCATCGTGCGCCGAAGCTCCGAGCCCCGGTGTTGACGTTTACGTGGAGGAACGCCACGTGATCTTCGATTTCTCCAACGTGGCGGAGCCGGGTAGATTTACCGACACCGACTTTGACGGGTACATCATCGATATCCTGCGTCCGAAGGGCGGGCCGGCCATCGTCGGTATGGGTGTGGATGAGGCCATGACTACGGTCGACATCGACAGCGGGACCCTGTCCCACGACTACGACCACTTGGAGGTGAACTTCCAAGGCGTTTCGTATGACCGCGACTCCTTCGTGAAGATCAATTTGTGGCTCGTTAACCTGGAACTTCGAGCGGATGATGTGCAGTAGGGGGATCGACGTCCTCGTTGCATGCTCCGCTCGCCATGACCACTTTGATCCTGGGATTCGCTAGTGTCAGCGCCAGCGTCGCAATCCAGTGCATGAACGATGGGGAGTGCTCGACCTACATCGGCACGCCGATTCGTGGCCACGAAACCCGGCCGTCTTCGATCTCCTTGACGAACCAATCGTGGTAGCCGCGTGCGAGGATCCATTCGATTCGGTCGCCGCGCCAGAAGATCTTTTCGCGTTCGATGTCCAGCTTTGATGGCTCGGCCAGATACGCTTTGACCCGCGCAATGTCATTGGCGAAGATCTGCATCTCCCGACAACGTTTGTACCAAGCGAGCAGATTTGAGTGGCGCGATTTTTCGAAGGGCACCCCGAGCATTCGGGCGCCGCTGAGGTGCGGGAAAAGAGCGATGTCAGCGATCGAGAGTTCCCCGCAAACCCAGTCATGATCGGTGAGCTCTTGGTTCAGCACGTCGTAGATGGGTTCCAAGTCGGCCCGCGCCGCGTCGAGGAGCCCATCCGGCATCTTGTCCTTTCGGTCAGCCCACACCCAATAGCTAATGTCGACCAAGATCGCGTCGATGACGGTGTCCGCGCATCGCTCCCAGGCGCGGGCTTTCACCCATGTTGCGTCATCCCTCGGGTAGACCGGCGAGTCGGGAAAGACGCGTTCGAGATACGCCACGATGTCCGATGAGTTCACGATGATGAGACCGTCATGATCGAGCACGGGTACTTCGACGCGTTTGTTCACCGCCGCGAGTTCCTCGTGATTGCTGCGAGTGAGGCCGTCGACCATGTTGAACTCGAGCCCCTTGTACTCGAGCACGAGCTTCACTTTACGGGCGAAGGGACTGAAAGCGTTTTCGTAGAGCGTGAGCATCGGGGGCCTCCTCAAACGTGGTATCAGAACGCTAGCGCCCGACACGGGCGCAGACAACAACGGATCGTGCATCGGATGTCGGCGAACTCGCAGTGCCCACACGCTGGCGCTGTCAACCACGGGTCATCGTGTGTATACTCCCGTCTCTACTTTACGGCGGGAGGAATCATGGGCAATTCGCTTCGACTTTTCGGCATGGCCGTTGTGTTGGTATTGGGGTTCACGGCGTGCAGTACGGACGATAGCGGCGGCGGAACTGGTGGTATCGCCGGCGCGGGCGCAACGGGCGGTGACGCCGGAACTGGCGGCATGGCGGCCACGGGCGGAATGGGCGGTGACGCCGGAACTGGTGGTACGGCCGGCGCGGGCGCAGGGTGTGGTAGTGGCGGCACCGGGGGGGGCGGCGGCGGCTGCAGTAACAACAACTGCTGCTCCGACAACGACTGCGTCTGCGACGATTGCGACAACGACCTCTTTTGCAGGGACCCAGAGAACTGCGTGGACGATGGGATCTGCCGGGCCTTCCAGGAGGGTTGTGTTTGCGCCGATTGCGCGGATCATCCCGAGTGCCAGAACTAAAGGTGGAGTCCGACGCTGAACGCTGTCGCTGGCACTGGCGCTGACACTGGCGCTGTCGCTGGCGCTGACACCGACGCTGGCGCTGCCACTGGCGCTGGCGTTCGCGCCGTCCTACCCTCCGCGCGTGAAAACACTTCCCCTCGCCGAATTCCTGATTGCCATCATCGCGGTTTCCTCCCTCGCCGCCTGCAGCACTACCCAAACCAACATCCCGCAGAGCTGGCGTAACCCAGGCTACGAACAGACGGTCTTCAGGAAACTGTTCATCATCGGGGTCGCTGAGAACCAGGAGAACCGGCAGGCCTTCGAGGATGCCTTTGCCAAGGCAATCGTGAACGCAGGCGGCGCGGCCCAGGCAAGTTGGGGCGTCTTGCCGCAGAGCACTCAGCTGAGCGAAGAACAGATCCGAGGGGCAATCGAAGGCGGCGGCTTCGATGGCGTGCTGATCACCCGTCTGCTGAGCGTCGACAAGGACCAAGAGTACGTGCCCGGATCGACCTACAACAACCCGAGAACGTCGTACTACGCATCCGGGTACGGATACGGGTACTACGGATTCTACGGCACCACCTACGTCAAGGTGCACGAGCCGGGTTACTTCAAAACCAGCATGACATTCCGATTGGAGACCAACCTCTATTCCGTCGCTACCAGCGGCCTGGTCTGGTCAGGCCAGTCGGAAACGGTCAACCCAGAGTCGATCCCCGACGCCCGCGACTCGATGACCGCAGCAGTCGCGAAAGCGCTCAAAGAAGAAAAACTGATTCCGTAATCAGACGCAGCGCCTCTCCTTGTGAAGGCGATCTTTGTACCTTGCCCGGGAGATTTTGGAAACAGGTCCCATGAGGCGATTCCTCTGAGGGTGTAAACGATGTGGCGGAACGCATGTAAACGATGTCTAGGACCGCACAGCGCTGACACTGACACTGGCGCTGGCGCTGGCGCTGACACTGGCGCTGGCGTTGGCGCTGACGCTGGCACTGTCGCCCTATCGAGTGCCGCTCGGGAGGCCATACGCTC
>PVMK01117658.1_pt1 | contig 18373 bp, 17 predicted proteins | sample 1853481 | NCBI WGS metagenome assembly PVMK01 (sample SAMN08533507, study PRJNA380276) | Marine sediment metagenome, whole genome shotgun sequencing project. | reverse complement strand
AGAAGGCTTGTTAATTCGCCTAACTTAATGACGCATTAATTAAAAAAAAGTTAAATTCTATCTATGTATTTGATATATCAATTATATTTGTGTCAAATTAATTGAAAAATGAACATTAGTCTTCCGTCGGAAACTATTTTTCACACCATAGAAAGCACGATAAAAGAGTATCGAAAATTTGCGCAGAAGAATATTTCCGATCAAATTAAAGACATGACCATCGATCAGGGTCTCGTCCTGCTCTTTCTGAATGAGTATCCGGAATTGACACAAAAAGAAATTGCGGAACTGGTCTTTAAGGACAATGCATCCATGACCCGAATGATCAACACCATGGTCAGAAAAAATATTTGAAACGATCTATGAATAATGAAGACCGAAGAAGATATAAAATTGAAATTACCAAAAAAGGAAGACAAGTGCTAGAGACACTCCCTCCTATTATTCAGAAAAATAGAAAGACATCATTAATAGGCATCACTAAAAACGAACTCAGGCAATTGAAAATTATTTTAAATAAAATAAGTTCCAACTGCCACTAAAACAAAGAATCATGAGAATTTATAGATTAATCGATCTGGTAGTGATCGCATTGCTGATGCTAATAGCTACAGTGACAAGAGCCCAGGATACTGCAACCACTTTAACGCCTCAAGAACAGAAGACGGTTGTCGATTCGGTGAGTAGTAAGTTAAATAAGAACTACGTATTTCCCGAAGTGGCGGAGAAAATGACAGAAAACATTCAGAATAAGCTACGTAATGGTAACTACAATTCCATTATAGATCCACAAGAGTTCGCGACGAAACTCACCGAAGACTTGCAAGCTATAAGTAATGACAAGCATCTTCGGGTCAGCTTCGCACCTCAACGAATAGCAGAGCAGCAACAAGCAGTTACCCCTGAAGATAGTATTGCTTTTCTGAACCGCTATATCAACCGCATGAAACGAAATAACTTCGGCTTTCAAGAAGTGAAGATTCTTGGTGGTAATGTAGGCTATCTGGACCTTCGAAGTTTTTCGAATGTTGAATATGCCGGGGAAACAGCTGTTTCGGCGATGAACTTTTTAAGCAGTACCGATGCTATTATCATTGATCTGCGGAACAATGGAGGAGGAAGCCCGGCCATGATCCAACTCATAACCAGCTATCTGTTCGAAAGCGAACCGGTTCATCTGAACAACTTCTATTGGCGCCCTTCCGATTCAAATTCACAAACATGGACCTTGCCACATGTTTCCGGGACCCGTAGTCCGGATACCCCTGTGTATGTACTAACCAGTGCCAGCACCTTTTCCGCCGCAGAAGAGTTCAGTTATAATTTGAAAAATCTGGAACGCGCCACCTTGATTGGAGAAACAACCGGTGGAGGTGCACATCCGGGTGGATCTCAAATTGCAACCGACCGATATATGATTTGGATTCCAACAGGTAGAGCCATAAATCCAATCACCAATACCAATTGGGAAGGAACTGGTGTAAGTCCACATATCGAAGTAGCTGCAAATGAGGCATTAACTGTGGCCCATATGAAAGCTCTGGAAATGCTCATGGATAAGAACAAGGATGAAGACCTGAAAGCATTCTACGAATGGCCATTAGCAGAACTAAGTCTAAAAAACAAGCCTGTTGAATTGGAAGCCTCTGTACTAAGGTCTTTCGCAGGTAACTATGGACCCCGTGTGGTGAGTTTTAATAACGATAAACTTTTCTATCAAAGAGGATCGGGCACCAAATATGAACTTTATCCATATAGCCAAAACGAATTTATGTTGAGAGGTTTGGATACTTTCAGAATACGATTTTTATCAGAAGGTGAAAAGGTGTCGGCCTTACAAGGATTATATGATAATGGCCACACGGATAAAAACCTAAAAGACAAAGAATAGATTTATCCTTATTTTATTTTTAAGTAATACAGAAAAAAAAGGAATCGCAGCAATGTGGTTCCTTTTTTTTAACTCGTTTAAGAAGGAAAATATTTACCCTACTTCAAACTTATGAACAAGAATCAAGAATAATCCTCAAGTACTACTAAAATTACCTACCTTAAATAGATAATTGCTATCTTGGATTTACAAATTCACTGTTTACATTCTAATTAATACAAAATTACATTCTTCCAGTATGGTTCCATGGTACACCTCAATTGCAAGTTTTAGGTACTTTAGCTATAAGCGAATAAGAAGTTATTATCAGTATAGTAATAAATACTGTGGGTTGATGCTACTTTTATTTTGTGCCGGCCAGATAATTGGTCAGCAGGAGAGAAAAACAGACTCTACATTCAACGAATCTTCCAAAACATTTTTAGTAGTTCCGTTAGTTAGTAACAGTCCGGCGATGGAAACCGGATTTGGAGGACTTGGGATGTATTTTTTTAAGGTAGACGAGGAGGATGAAATATCACCACCATCACTCCTATCTCTATATGCAATTTACACTACTAATAATAGTTACATTTTTACTCCCTTTGGAAGATTCTTCTGGAATGAAGATAGAAACCGAGCCACACTTGCCGTCGGTACTTTAAGGATCAACAATGATTTTGAATATGATGAACTAGGCAATGATCTGAGATTGGTGTTTTCTGAAATAAGAAATTTTGTCACTCTGGAATACAGTAGAAAAGTTTTTGGGGATTTCTATTTGGGAATGTTATATCTGGGGACTAAAACAAAATATGAATTCGATCAGGGGACTCAGGAAGAAAATGATTTCGCCAGAGATTTTTTTATGGAAAATGGCATAGAAGACAATTTTGTTTCGAGCTTAGGCTTGAATATTTCATTCGACAGTACGGACTATCAGTATTATCCAACGAAAGGATTCAAATTTAGTATAAGGCCCAAACTTAATGCAGATTGGCTTGGAAGTGATAACGATTATGTGGACACTGATTATGGGTTCACATATTATTATTCCTTTCGAGAAAATAAAATACTCGCCATTCATGTTTCTGGTGGTTTTGCATTTGGAGATGTTCCTTTCGACGGGTATCAGATCTATGGTGTCCGAAACAGTCTAAGAGGATATGAAGCCGGGAAATACAAAGGCCGGCATATGATCGCTTCCCAGGCTGAATACAGGTGGAAGTTCTATAAAAAATGGGGGGCTGTATTTTTCGGTGGAACAGGTAGTATTTGGGGAAATGAAAATAATGGTGAAGAAGAATTTGAAAGACATTGGTTACCAAGTGCGGGGCTTGGATTGCGTTTTATGGTTTCTGAAGAAAAAAAAATAAATATGCGGCTGGATTTTGCTGTGGGGGTAGATGGCAATCAAGGACTCTATTTTGGGGTGATGGAAGCGTTTTAGTGTTATCTAGACTTCGTTATCGCTGTCTATGCTAATCCCATCTTTTGATATAGAAACTTTTGCTCTGCTTCCGAAAACATAAATAAAATAATACCCGCCATAGTAATCATACAAGGCCTTCAGGAAGACAAATAGTTTATCTACGTGTTTTCTTAAGTGACTGTATTCTCTTTCTAATTTTGCATGATACTTTCGAATATCGTCAATATCTCCTACATCAGAATCTGATCCGGTAAACAGGTATTCCCATATTTTTTCATCACTGTTATCGAATCCCGAAAAATGAATATCCAGGTATTGATTGATCTTAAGTTCCCGGATATCATAATAATACCAATTGTCGTTATAGTCCTGATATTGTACCCAATCAACTTGAAATACGTCGTACTGCTTCTCAAAGAATAGAGAGAAAAATTCTTTAAAAAAGGAAAGCTCCTCTTTTCTATTTCCATATCCCTTATCTCTAAAACTATATTTTAATTCCTCATATAGATCATTTGAGGATTTATCACTATCCTCTAATAATTCTATAAACGATCTCTCCATCTTGTTTTGCATCGTCAATCTGAGTTAAACGGAATAAAGGTCTTATTTCTTTTGGACTCAACCCTTAATCTTGAACCGGGTACACCATGTCCATTCATCCATCCTTTATATTCGATCTCCTGAAGAAAATCCTGAGCTGACGGAATAAAGTTATGTCCATAATCTTCCAGTACATGTTCTTCTCCTATGGCTTTTACACTGATCTTCTTGCCATCAGAATTCGTAATAGTCAATCCGAATACGCGCTCCAATACTGAATTCAAGAACCAGCTGTTATGTGTTAGCGCCCTGTGCCGATTATCGGAAATCACACTTTTGCTGCTATCCATAAAATTGTGAATTTCTATATAGTCCTCCGGCTTCCCTCCGAATTTTTTAGAGCTTGAAAACGCATGTATTATTGGTTTTGCCATCTTTAGTATATTTTATCCAACGTCTTTCTATAATAGAAAGTCCCCCGGAATTTTAGATTATGACTAAAGGTAATAAAAACTATTACTAAGCCCATGCAAACAAAAACGTGATAAAGGTGTATTTGGAATAGATACAAACCGTGATAGTTCAGACCCTGCTCAACAGGTAGTTTATTTCGACCAACTTCAAGTTTTCGCTCTGTTCCTCGAAATATTATCTCAATAAAAACACCGCCCTGACTTCCTCCTTTTGGCATAGGGGTCCAGTATCCCTACCGGCGGTCCGGGGCGGTGTTTAACCAACCTAAACTATTTGAAATTAAATGTAGGCTTGTTTTCCCGATCTGCAAAAGGTTGTTAGTCTGTTTTTATAAATACAGACTTTTTTACCTCCTATTCACCTACTTTACTCAAAAAATCGATGTCATTTTCAACGGTAAGCAACAATATGCTGGTCGCGGTACAAAACACAGGGCTTGTGATACAGTGGTGTCCATTCCAACTTCCGTCCTCATTTTGGATCTTCAAAATACGACCGCTCATATCATCATACCATTTTTTCCAATCCTTATCCTGATTCACTACCAGGGATTCTCCGGTTTGTAAAAAACTTAAAAACTCTTCTCCCCCGTTGTTACCGAATCCATCCAACACATCAGATTGTTGCGCCTTGTTCTTGGCAGATTGATACACTTCATAACTCGCATTGTATTCCATAGCCGACGTCTCATCATATCCTATCTTTTTTAAGGTTGCTGCTGAAATTGTCGCGTCTTTATCGATCCTGCCTTCACGCTTGGCCCGCTCAAAATCCTTTCTCACTTTTCGTGCTTCTTTAGCGCTGGCTCGTACACTGCTACTCACTGCATATAACATTACTCCTGCCCCATCATCGGTTTTTACGTTACCGGTTTTAGCGTCATAGTTACTTTTCTGATAATTCTTAGTACGCGCTATCACTTCCTCTTCCACATCGGCACCCACAGCTTGGGCCGATTCCAATGCACTGGTGGCCAAACCACTTTGAAGTACCCCGGCCCAGCCGGCACCTTTTTGTCTTCCACTGGCATCGGTGCCCTGTTCAATTTTGGCTACACAAATATCCAAACATCGAATGACTCGTTTTTTATCCACACCCCGCAAATTGCGGTCGACTAAATTTGATAACACCTGTGCGGTCAAAACCGCGTCGATGTTTTGCCCCAGTTTGGTTTGTATCTGAGTTCCTCTAACTTCCGTAATATACAGGCTATTCTTAGGTGTATTCTCAACCATTCCCAGTAAATAATCGATCGCATCCTTTAAATTTTTGGAGTATTTTCCACCGTTCAATGTAGTACCGCTTCTCAAAAAAGCCTGTACTACCATGGCGGTCGTAGCCGGATCTGCTTTTACCGCATGAGGGTCCCTGATATGTTGTGCGTTGTGACTCCCGGCACCATATCCCCCGTTTGGTAATTGCGCGTCACTCATCCAGGCAAGGCCGTCCCGCACCGAAAAATTTAAATTCTCATCGTTCTTGAACACACTGTAATCTTTGGAAGATTGCTCCCCCATAATTGTCATAAAAACGCAGCCATCTATAGGCTCTAACGTTCTTTGGGTCTCTGCGTAGGTTTCTTCGGAAATATCAACCGAAAACCAAAACGCCATAAATAATACCGGCAATGCCAGCAATAGCAAATTACTTTTCATAATAATAGTTTTAAATATTCCAAGTGAATGTAGAATGTCATCGGATAGTATAAAACCGGTATTGAGGGAACCATGATTTTGACTGAGGGAACCATGGATTAAAAAAAGGATGGATTTTCTACAATTGTATTGAAGGAAGATTTAACAAAATTTTATTTTTCCTGAATTAAACTTTCAGAAATACAAACCGTCATAGAATTGTTGAACCTAAAAAATGAAAAAATGAAAAAAGTATTGATGATCTGTTTACTGCTTGTTAGCATTTCACTCCAGGCACAACTTCAGGGGCAAGGTAGAAATGAACACAGAAAAGCCGTCCGCGAAAAAATGAAGGAACTCAGTCCGCAACAACGAGCAGAGTTAAAAACCAAAAAAATGGTATTGGATCTGGATTTGACCAAAGTACAACAATCCGAAATTCAAAAATTGAATCTGGAAATTGAAAGTGGAAGAGAAAAAATGAAGCGTCAAAAAATGAAATTGGAAGAAATTTCTGTTGGTGATTTTTTTGATCGAACTTCTAAAATGTTAGATGAAAAAATAGCGACTAAAAAGCGGATTCAGTACATACTGACCGAAGAACAATTTGAAAAATTTCAAAAATCCAGAGAGAGAAAAGCCAGGGAGCGAAGACATGAATTCGGAAGAAAAAAACCTTGATCACTTTTTTGGCGCAGTTCTTGGTTAATTGTTACATAAATGGTTACATTAGTGACCTCAAATTAATAATTAAACCATGAAAAATCTTTTTAAAGTAATCACGTTTTCTTTTGTAATCCTACTAGGAATGGGCACTATGAACGCCCAAAGCCTTAAGGAGGATCAAAATAAACCTGAAGTAATTGCGAAACAACAAACAGCAGACCTAAGTGCGCAATTGGACTTGACAGGAGACCAACAAAGATCGGTTTTCCGAGCCTTGGTCAGCAAGGAATCAAACTATAAAAAGCACGTAAACGGCAAAGATTTGAACGACGCCGGAGTTGTTGCAAACAAGAAAAAGTTTGATGATGTATTGAATACATCAATGAAAAAGACCTTAACGGCAGACCAGTATAACAAATGGCTCACGCTGAGGGAACAATAAAAACTTAGATAAATAATAAAGGCTCCTCCTGATCCCGATAATTATCGGGACTATCGGGAGGTTTTTTTATACGAGTTCTTTCGAAGCTTTGCGACAAGCTTCAATGGTCGCATCCAGATCTTCCCGACTAAGCGCATCACAAATGAACCATGTCTCATAAGCACTTGGGGCTATATAAATTCCTTCTCTCAACATGGCGTGAAAGAATTTCTTGAACGCATCCCCCGAAGCTGCCCGGGTGGCTGTATCGAAATTTGTCACGGGTGTGTCGGAAAAATGAATAGAGATCATCGACCCCATCCTGTTGAGGGTATGCGGGACACTATTTTCAGTTAATACTTCGGTAAATCCATTATGGAGGTAGGCTGTTTTTTGATCGATGGATGAGAAAATTTCGGACGATCGTTCAACTCCGTAAGCATAGCTAATCCTGCTGCCATCGCGAGTGGATTTCCACTCAATGTTCCCGCCTGATAAACAGGGCCATCGGGAGCCAAATAATTCATGATCTCTTCACGAGCTGCAAATGCACCTACCGGAAGGCCACCGCCTATCACTTTTCCGAAGGTCACAATATCTGCGTTAACACCCATCAATTCCTGAACTCCACCCCTGGCAAGACGAAAACCCGTCATCACTTCATCAAAAACCAGTAAAATATCGTTGTCATCACATAACTGTCGAAGCCCCTGGAGGAAACCCTCTGCGGGTGGAATACAACCCATGTTCCCCGCTACCGGTTCTAGGATCACACATGCGATCTCATCCTTGTATGACGAAATGATCTCGGTAACCTGTGTCAGATCGTTATAACGAGCGAGCAACGTATCCTTTGCTGTTCCTGTCGTAACACCGGGGCTGTTAGGTGTTCCCAGGGTGACCGCACCACTTCCTGCCTGAATTAAAAAGGAGTCACTATGTCCATGATAGCAGCCGGCAAATTTTATGATCTTATCCCTGCCTGTGAATCCGCGGGCCAATCGAACCGCACTCATACAAGCTTCGGTACCACTATTGACAAATCGTATCTTATCGATATTGGGAACCATAGACACGGCGAGAGAAGCGATCTCAGTTTCGATTTCAGTGGGCATTCCGAAGGAAGTTCCTTTTCCGGCTTTTTCGATCACTGCCTTCACTACTTTAGGATAGGCATGTCCCAATATCATAGGCCCCCAGGAGTTGATATAATCGATGAATTGGTTGCCATCCACATCGTACAAATACGCGCCTTTGGCCTCATTCACAAAAATTGGATCCCCCCCCCACGGCCTTAAAGGCTCTGACGGGAGAGTTTACCCCACCGGGTATTACTTTTTGCGCTTCGGTGAACAAAGCACTGCTTCTTTTATAAATCATACGGAAATTAACGACCTTTTACAGGGTGCAAATATAGCACTTGCCCAATAGAAATGGAATTTGAGAGCAATCCATTGTATTCTTTTAACGTTTCTACCGTCATATTAAATCGGCGGGATATACTATATAAGGTATCCCCTCTTCCCACGGTATAGGTACTTATTTTAGACTCATCGAGTTTGGTGTTTTTCACTTTTCCTCCCAACACCTCATCATCGAACCGGGTTAGATCGTATTTTTCGATTATGGCAATAAGTTTATTGGGGTACTTCGGATCGGTTGCATAGCCTGCTTTTTTAAGTCCTTTTGCCCATGCCTTGTAGTCTTTTTTCTTCAGCTTAAAAAGGTCCTGGTAGCGACTGCGTTCCGCCAAAAATAAGGAATGGTCGCGGAAGGAGTACTTAGAATGGCTGTATTTTCGGAAACACTCTCCCCTCTTATCATCATCATGATAGACACGCTCACCTGTCCAACCCGTATGACACTTTATACCGAAGTGATTATTGGCCTTTTTGGTCAATTCACCTCTGCCGGCCCCACTTTCCAGTATGCCCTGTGCAAGGGTAATACTGGCCGGAATACCGTATTGCAACATTTCTTCCTTGGCAATTCTGCTGTAATTATCGATATATATTGAAACCACCTCGGTATAGCTAGCATTTTTAGGCGGTGTTTTGATCTTAGAAACTTTCGGAGTTTTATCCTTGGTGATGACTCGCTCTGTTTTGTTAGGCTTTTTGGATGACACCACTCTTTTCTTCGATTTACAACTATTGAAAAAAAGCGCCAGTACCATCAGAATAGGGATGATCTTGAAATTCATTTTAGAGGATTTGAGGTAAATTCTTCTTTTTAAGTTTAAGGTTCATTCCGGCGATGCCCTGAAGACCCCCGGTATGGATGGCTAAAATACGGCTATTTTCCTTGAATTTTTTGTTCTTTATCATCTGAAAAATGCCAAACATCATTTTACCTGTATATATAGGATCGAGTGGAATTTGAGTTCGCTGTTTAAATTCATTCATAAAACGTACTAAGGACGGATCTATTTTACCATAGCCTCCAAAACAATAATCGTCCAGCAGTCGATAATTGCTCTTCGATGTGTATTTTTTTATTTCTGAAATTTGAAATGTCCCTTTAAGCGAAGAGAAACCCAGAACGGTTTGGTGTTCTTCGGAAGCATTGATCAATCCTGAAATAGTACCACCGGTTCCTACCGATACACATATATAATTGAAATTAGTTGTACTCTCGGAAAGTATTTCTTCACATCCTTTCACAGCCAGGGAGTTGGTTCCACCTTCAGGAATGAGGTAAAAATCTTTGAATTGTTGTCTCAGTGTTTCGATGAACCTTGGATCCGTTTTATTTTTGTAATCCACTCGGGAAACGAAATGCAACCGCATTCCGCATTCCCTGGCAAAACTGAGAGTGGGATTTTCCGATATTTTATGAACTAATTCCTCGCCGCGGATCACCCCTATCGTAGCCATGTTCAATTCTTTCCCCATTGCGGCAACAGCGGCAATATGATTGGAATAAGCACCTCCAAAGGTCAAAAATCTATTTTGACCACGACTTAGAGCTTCTTTACTATTATATTTTAGTTTTCTGAATTTATTTCCGGAAACAAAAGGGTGAATTTTATCCTCCCTTAGTACGGATAATGAATAAGATCCCAACTGATCATTTTTTAGATCAATTTCTTGAATTTCAGATATATGATTTGGAGAAAACAACTAATAATTTTTAAAGATTCTTTTCAATATTGCACTTCCTTCGAATTTTGAATAAAATTCAATAAAGCACCTAATAAAAGGTGTTTTATTATATAATGTCCAAAGTTATCTTTTTTAGTCTTCCTTTAATTCAAAATTTCTTCAAAATTTAACATAAAGTTCTAAAATAATATTTAACAATATTTTTAGCAATATGTTAAATATATGAGCATTTAGTCGAATTTATTTGTCTTTTATCGATTTTTTAATATATATTGTAGTAATTATTTTAATCCCCAATCTTATGAAAAGATCACTACTCTCAAAATTATATATCATTTTAATGGTTGCTTTTGCATATCATGGAAATTTGATAGCCCAAGTGGGTATTGGAACCACTTCACCACAAGAAACATTACATATTGCTGGAACTACAAGAGTAGATGATTTACCATTTATGCCTGGAAGTAATAAATATGTAGTTGCTGATATTGATGGAAAACTTGGATGGAATATAGGTTCTGTTGCAACTGGACCAAATTTCCAAAGCAATACTTTAATGCCTGGTTCACCAGCAGATGTTATTGTTAATACAATTGGGATTTATTTCAATAATGATATCAATCTTAATCTTAATTTATCTGTAACTGTACCTGCTGGGAGTATTGGTATATTGAATTTGTATTATTCTGTTCCTTGTAAATTATTAACAGGTGATAATAGAGTAGGTACATATTTGGGAAGTCGATTCAAGAGAAATGGAATAGCGATAACTTCAATGGATAGATTTATAACACTTCCAACTCCTAGAATAAATAATGTTGGTAATATTAATGGTTTTGGATATACAGATAATGTCTATTATGGAATCATCCAAAATTTATTTGGAAATACTCCATTAACAACTACATTTACTGTAGTAGGAATAATAGATCAAATATTTGCTACTGATAATGTAAATATTTATCGTTTTGGTGGACTTTCTGGAACAGGACGGTCTGTAATTAAATATCAATTAACAACATATACTCCTTAAATAATTATAATTGGGGAGACGCTTTTATTAAATATCAAAAAATAACATTTTGAAAATGAGAAAATCAGTTACAAAGTTAGAAACTCCAAACTTATGATTTATGTGTAAGTCCTTACTGAAATGACCTATGATGTAGATGAATTTGGTTAGAAGGGCTATTCAGTAGTTGAAATACAGCTAACTAAAGATAACTGCCTAAGTCGCCTAATAATGATCAAATTTGCGTTATTCTTCTTTTTTTTTGATTATAATTCCTTTCCAAATGTTAAAAAATATTCCATATCAACCATTATTTTTGCATTTTGTAGTCTTTGCCCTACGTTTAACGAGTATTTGTGCTTTTAAACGATATTAATTGATTTTCAACGAATTAATATTTACTATTGTCATGTCTAAAAAGTAAAGCCCAAATCTATGAAGACACAATTTACCCTGAAAGCAGGTAGTATATTTATATTATTCTTGCTTATAAATTTTATTACGGTTCAAGCTCAAGTCGGAATCAATACTAAAACTCCAGCCAATGGAGCCCTATTAGATATCTCCTCGAATAATGGAGGATTCTTGATCCCCAGAGTTGAATTGACAGGAACTGACGACACAACTACCATTACTCCAAATGCCACCACAGGACTTTTAGTCTACAATACAGTTTTTGCAGGAGTATTGCCTTTTCAAGTGACGCCAGGTTTCTATTACTGGGAAAGCGTTCAATGGAGAAGGATCTACAATCAAGGTTACACATTGCGTTACCAACAAAGCAGTGAGGTAACCGCCGATGCGAATCCAGTCAACTATGTGGATTTACCCGGATTGGATACCGGAGATTTTAACATTCCATTTAGCGGTGATTATCAGTTAATTGTTCGCGGATATCTTTCTGCGGGTGATCGTACCACTGGAACGCCGGACGGTGCCTGCACAGGATCAATTAGCTTATGGATGGACACCAATAATTCAGGTACTTTCACAAAACTGGAAGAATCTTTCCTAACGGCCACATCTAAGGATGTAAATGGAACTACAGATTTTGATAATCTTGCTCACTCAACTACGATCGTTTACAATATAACCCTCGACGTGGTGAATTCCTACCAATTTAAAGTACAAGGGAGGGAATGGGAGAGAAATGGTGTTGATATTGGAGTCTTTGGTCGTGATACTGACGGCTATATTGGCGACGACTCGGGTTCTTTTCCGTCCATTATAGATGCCCAGAGGGGAAATATGACATTTACACTAGTAAGACAACAATAAGCTCCAAATTAAAGCCTACAACATGAAAAGAATACTACTATTAACTATGATATCTAGCTTGCTATTTTGTGGCAAGGACTTAGGTGCTCAAGTTGCCATTGGGACCGATACCTTAGAAGACGGTGCGATCTTTCAAATGGACAGCGACAGCAAAGGACTGTTAATTCCCCGGGTGACACTTACCTCCCGATTAGACGTAGCAACCATTGATCCATCTCAGGTAGAAGGCCTATGGGTGTACAATACAGCGACAGCTGGCTCAGGAAATAACCGGGTCAGCCCTGGTATGTACTTTTGGGACGGAGATGAATGGATCCGGATATACAATCGCGGTTACTCCGAACAATTTGAACAGACCGCCACAGTTAGGGCCTTGAACCAAACCACTGAATATACCCTTACCGGTCTTGACCAGGAAATTACTGTCCCGGTTACTGGAACCTACCAAGTCATCGTTAACGGCACATATTCTGCAGGACTCAAACCAGGCGGTTCAGATCCTGGTGTTGGAACCTGTTCCATATGGCTGGAAGTAGATGGGGTAAAAATGGAGGAAATGTGGCTTACCTCAACTTCAAAAGTAGTGGGAGGTGGTGGGTCTTTCCATGCGCTAGCACGTGGTGGCGTGTTTTTCTATAATATCGACCTGGAAGCCGGGACCTCGTACGACTTTATCGTAAAAGCACGAGAATGGCACGAACTTAATACCTACAGTAATTTCTCGGGCTGGGGATATGGATTTTGGGGACTGGACAGTGACAGATACAACGGAAACAACGGTGGCGGTGGAAGAGACGATGCCCATAGAAGCTACATGACCATCACCTTGATGCGACAATTTTAACAAAAAATGCATTTTATCATGAAAAGATCTTACCTTTTATATTTACTAAATATTGCCTTGATGTGTGGATTCGTTCAAGAATCGATAGCACAGGTAGGCGTAAATACTGGTGCTTCCATTGCAACTGGAGCGGCCTTCGAAGTACGCAGCACCGATAAGGGAATTCTCATACCTAGGATAACACTTACAGGTACCGACGACATTACCACGATTACGCCAGCTCCTTCAACCGGGCTGTTCGTGTATAACACCACAAAAGCAGGTTCAGGTTCGACCATGGTAGAGCCCGGATTTTATTATTATGATGGTAGTGCATGGCGAAGACTTTTTAACGAGGGTTATACCCTTGAATACAAACAAACGGCTGAAGTACTTGGTATAAAAAATCTCTGCAATTGCTATTCGACTAACTATGTTGATATTACCGGGCTAGACTCCGGGGTTCTCACATTGCCCTTTTCAGGAACTTACCAAATATTTGTAAAAGCCTATATGACGGCAGGTGATAACCTTATGGCAAATTCTGATGGTTCGGTCCAGGGCTCTATTAGCATTTGGATGGACACTAATAATTCGGGATCATTCACAAAAGTGTCAGAACAATACATAACCACCAACTCTAAGCGAATTAGTGGTTCTAACTTCAATAACTTGGGTCAGGCAGGTACTATTGTATATAACGTTGATCTCGATGCTGACAATACGTATACCTTCAAAGTAAGAGGGCGTGAATGGTATCAAGCAAGCTCAAATAACAGTAATAATGTTAGTTGGTTCGGAAAAGATACTAGCGGATACAACGGCGCCAATGGCGTAAACGATGCCCAGTACGGAGCAATGACGATCACACTAGTTAATCAAAACTAATTAATACAATAAATAAGCGCCCAAACCCAAACCTCAGATACCCCATATTATGAGAAAATATTTGACCAACTTTAAAGTATACTTACCAATAGTAGCACTAGCCGTTACTGCGGTAAGTGCTTTTTTAGTTAATAACATATCGACTTTGAGCCCTCTTCAGCCCGAAGAAAATACTGAAGAAATTATTGTATTTGATGAATCCCGAAATGACGAGGGAGACACCTTTTCCGTCGTAGCCTACGACCCTGTTACGGGTCAAATTGGAGGAGCGGCCTGTAGTTGTTATGGTGGTACTATCGATTTTTTGAGTGACCCTATTAGGCATCCTTCGACCGGAACACTGTTGGGTGCTATACATACACAGGCGGCCTATACGTCTGGCAACCAAGCAACAGCCAGGGCTAGAATGATCGCCGGTGATACTCCTGCACAGATAATCACCTATATGTCACAGAACAGCAACGACTCCGGTGGAAACTCAACTACCAGACAATATGGGATCGTAGGTATCGATGGTGGTGGAACTATCACGACCGCTGGATTTACCGGAAGCAACAACGGATTTTGGGCAGGTGATATTCAGGGATTGGATGCAGGAAGCGGAATGCACTATTCCATACAAGGAAATATTTTAGATACCTCTACCGCAGGTTCTGGTAGAGTCGACATATTGAACGATATGGAAGCGGCATTCATCAATACATCCGGTTCCTTAGCAGACAAACTAGTGGCCGCCTTGCAAGGAGCCAAACGCGTTGGAGGAGACAACAGGTGTACTAATAGTGGTAGGAGCGGAAGAGCATCTTTCGTAAAAGTACTGTACCCCGGTGACCCGAATGACAGTTCTCCAACCATAGACATTTCGTTATATCCCAACACTAACTGGATAGAACCGATAGACGAACTACAATGCGCATATGATGCGGCTTATCCCCCACCTGCCTGTAGAGGGACGGTCAGCTCTTATCCATACACTATGGATTTTGAGGACTACCTATGGGTAAAAGATGAAAATAACTGCTCACCGAGCAATGCTACCAATTCCTGGATACGCTCCAGACATGCGACCCCTACGGGAAACACCGGTCCTGCAGGAGCCAATCAAGAGGAACTTTATATGTATGTAGAAGCAGACCAGGGGACCAATGACAGTGCTCAGATGACCTCTCCGTGTTTCGAAATTCCTACTGGGAACACCACCTTGATCAATTTTGATTATCATATGTGGGGAGCTTCTATGGGAAGCCTGGACCTATCGGCAAACGATGGAGGTGGATGGACTTCTCTGTGGTCACTAAGCGGTGATCAGGGAAATAGTTGGAACAACCAACAAGTGGATCTATCGACATACGCAGGTAGTACCATCAGACTACGCTTTAATGGTACCACGGGTGGAGGAAACACAAGTGATATGGCTCTTGACAATATTGTAATATCACTAACAGCCACTTACTGTTCGTCTGAAGGAAATACCACATCGGATAGAGGAATTACCAATGTCAACATCAATACTATCAATAATTCAGACGGGCCTGGAAAGGACGTGGGCTATGAAGATTTTACCGGTATCTCTACCGATTTGGAACAAGGTGCTAGCTACGATCTAAATGTAAGTGTGAATACCGACGGGAATAATACTGTCTATGCAAAAGCATGGATAGACTGGAACAATGATGTCGACTTCGACGATCCGGGAGAAGAATATGATCTTGGTTCGGCTACAAATACTACCAGCGGAACAACATCATTATCTCCATTGAGCATTGCCGTTTCGGGATCTGCAACACTGGGTACAAAGCGTATGCGCATTTCGGCTAAGAACGGCGCAGCACCTACCTCCTGTGAAACTGGATTTGACGGAGAGGTTGAGGACTACTCAATAAATATAATAGCTCCTGTTGTACCTGTTATTTGTTCATTTACAGTGAGTTCTTTTCCTTATGCTGAAAGCTTTGAGGCCGGATTGGGCCTTTGGACACAGGCCTCAGGAGACGACGGCGACTGGATTGAGCAATCCGGCGGAACACCGTCCAATAATACCGGACCCAGCTCCGCTAGTGATGGAAGTATATATTTGTATATAGAAGCTTCCACAAATGGCACAACAGGTGAGATAGGACCAAATGCTACGGCCATCTTAGACGGACCCTGTTTAGAACTTTCTGCTTTCTCAAATGTTCAGTTTGAATTTGATTATCATACGTTTGGAGCAGCCATTGGTTCTATCGAATTGGAAGGAAGTACTGAAGAAGGTGTTTGGTTCAATCTATTTACGACCCCGGGAGTGAGCGCGGACGTATGGGTGACTGAAACAGTTGATCTTAGCGCTTATTCGCTGGATATGAAATTACGATTTATTGGCAACACCGGGACAACATGGGCCAGTGATTTGGCTATTGATAATATAGTTGCCACAGGTACCCCCATTGCAAGTTGCGCCGGAGGTACTAAGATCTGGAATGGGTCCATTTGGATCCCATCAGGAAATCCAGATGGCAGTAACCCTGTCATAATCAACGGAAACTACAATACAACAACCCATGGTAATTTAAACGCTTGTACTTTAATTATCAATACCGGAATTACACTTACCGTTGAGGCAGATACTTTCGTTCAGGCAGAAGATGACATCATCGTGAGTGGAAGCTTGATCGTACAAAATAGAGGAAGTGTAGTTCAAACAGATAACGATGCTTTGGTCACCAATATCGGAACCATCAACGTAAACCTATCCACACCAAACCTCGCCTCCAGGGACTTTATGATCCTTGGTAGCCCAATGACGGGTGAGACACGTGGCAGTGTATGGGGTGCAGCCTTTTTGGTGTTGGATCACAATACTTTGAACTTTGTTCCCAATGCGGCGGTTGCCGCAGCCTTCCCTGGTGCGGAGAACTTTGCAGACGATAACTATGACAACTGGATCGCTTACAACAATGCCGGGACCATCGACCCGGGGGAAGGATACCTGGTTCGTCCACAGGCAGGTTATGGACAACCCGGTGGTGTCTTTAACTATACCTATGATGACGGCACCCTCAACAACGGAATTGTAAATTTCACCGTGCTCTATAACACCCCCGGTACAGCACCCGAGAACAAGAATGCTTCACCTAACGTACTGGCCAACCCATTCCCTTCAGCGATATTCGCCGATGACTTTATAGGTGCCAATGCGATGATCGATGAGGTATATTTCTGGGAACACCTCACCCCACCCAGCCCGGGACTACCAGGTGCAGGTTCTATGAACTTCTCTATGGAGGACATCTCTATGTACAATCTATCGGGAGGGGTACCCGCAGCAAGTGACCCCGGTACTACCACCACCCCTAATGGCTATATATCCACAGGACAAGGTTTTGGTATCAAGGCCACCGCAGCAGGGACAGCCACCTTTAACAATAGCTATGCGTAGAACCACCAATAACAACACCCTTAGAGATCCCCTTAACAGGGACCGGGTTTGGATAAGTGTCAACAACGCCCGATATGATATGCAGAACACTACCTTAATTGCTTTTACCCAAAATGCAACACCAGCACTGGACAATGGTTACGACAGCCGTCGTCTGGCTACGGTAGTTTCTCTCTACAGCCATCTGGAGGATGGTAGCGAGCAGTTGGGATACAATCCAGAGAGGCCTTTGAGAGCGGTGTGAAGATACCCCTGGGATTCTCCACACAAATAGAGGCGGAACTTGAGTTCGAGATATCCATTGCCAATATCGAAGGAGCGAACCTCTGGACGCAGCGACGGTATACTGTATCGATAACTACACCAACGAGGTGACCAACCTGAGTGAGGTAGTTATACCTTCAAAAGTAACAAGGGAACCTTCCACAATAGATTCACCCTGCAATTTGAGGGAGAAGCAATATTGGGAAGCTTTGATAACTCTCTGGAGGCTATATCGGTCTTTCCCAACCCCACAAAAGGGGTGCTCAATATCATCTCACCAGATGAGTCTATTATAGGTGTGGAAGTGTACGATGTGAGGGGAAGAAGACTGAACGATATACCGGTGAATTCACAAAGGAATTATACATTAGATATTTCTGATCTGGAAACATCCATATACTTCATTACTATTACTACCGAAGGTGGCTCGATCACCAAACGAATCGCTAAAAAGTAGGCTATAAAAATAATTCTGAAAAGCCATTCGCTTCAAGTGAATGGCTTTTTTTATGATTTCATTCTGAAATAATAGTAAAGCAACTCTTA
>PVMK01123726.1_pt1 | contig 18375 bp, 11 predicted proteins | sample 1853481 | NCBI WGS metagenome assembly PVMK01 (sample SAMN08533507, study PRJNA380276) | Marine sediment metagenome, whole genome shotgun sequencing project. | reverse complement strand
ACACCTGACACCCTGAGATTTGGTGCTTGTAATTTGATATTTTGCCAAGCTTCAGCAGACTGCCGCAAGACCGGAACATTTTTGGCCAACTTAACAGACCTGGACTGAGCGAGGTCCTGCGTGATACTATCAAAAGCTATGTTTTTTGGAGTAGTTGGTGGGTCGGATGGTTTCGCATCACTGGTCCAGCCACCGCATTCTTGATAGTAAGGATGAAGGAAATTGATTGAAGGCCGAGAGAGAGTAATAGGTTACATACTAAAAGGTTATCCTCGTATTAGTGAGACCTTCATCTCCAATGAGATTAACTTGTTGGAAAATCTCGGTTTACCGCTCCATCTTTTTCCCATGCGTCAGCCGCGGGAGCACTTTACCCACGAAAGCGTAAAACAAATTCGGGCCTCGGTAGACTATCTTCCCGAAACCCTTCTGGTACCGTTGCCTCGTCTACTTTACCATAACCTCTTGCTGGCAAAAAAGCGTCCGGAGGCCTATTCTGAAGCCTTCCGGATCATGCTCACTCGTTTGCGCCGATCAAGGAAAGTCGCCACCATTAAACACTTACTCCAGGCAGGATATCTGGTTCACGCCCTGCTTCCCGGCACGAACGTCTGTCACCTGCACGCTCACTTTGCCCATTCGCCCACCTCGGTGGCCCTGTTTGCCAACAAACTGAGCGGCCTACCATTCAGTTTTAGCGCCCACGCCAAGGATATCTATACTTCGGCCCCCCGACAACTGAAGGAGAAAATTGCTCTGGCGAGCTTCGTAGTGACCTGCACCGAGTACAACCGTCGTTTTCTCGAAGAGTTGACTCCCGAGGGTCCGTCCATTCACTGTATCTATCACGGCATCGACGCCAGACTTTTTAATGGGCCATCCGAGCCGCGGGAACCCTCACCTCCGTACCGGATACTGAGCATTGCCCGCCTGGTTGAAAAAAAAGGTTTACCCACGGTGATTCGTGCCCTGCGCATTCTGCTCGACCAAGGATACTCGTTTCGCTACACTCTGATTGGTGATGGGGAAGATCGGCGACCAATTCTGAATCATCTGCACAATTTAGGACTTGGTGATTATTGCCACTGGTTGGGAACCCAGCCACACGACAGGGTGATTGATGAGTATAGGCAAGCTGATCTTTTCGTCTTGGGCTGCGAGGTGGCCAGTAACGGTGACCGGGACGGCATTCCCAATGTTTTCCTCGAGAGTATGGCCATGGGGGTGCCGGTGTTGGCCACTCGAGTCTCAGCTATCCCAGAGCTTGTGGAAGACGGTCGCACCGGACTACTAGTGGAACCTGGTCAACCTGAAGCAATGGCCACAGGTATGGTCCGATTGTTGATTGATCAGAATTTGCGTCACCGCATCATCACCGCTGCGCGCCACCAAGTCAGGGAAGATTTCGATAACCGCAAGCTGATTCAAAAGCTCGCTGCAGTATTTGAACAAGCAGGGCTGAGGCGCGCATAGAGCATAGCGCTATGCGCATAGCGTAAAAAACTCGATTTCTATTTAATTATTGTCATGTCTGACTCGTTGCGCATAGCATTCTATGCCCCTTTAAAACCATTGGGACACCCCCATCCTTCTGGTGATCTGGTCATTGGTACTGGATTGTATCAGTTTCTCCAGGGACGTGGTCATCGTCTGGAAAACATCAGCCAGTTCCGAACCCGCTGGATTTACTGGAAGCCTTGGCGCTGGCTTCAGTTCCTCAGGGCTCGCAGTCGTTCGCTGCAGCGTTGTAGTAGACTGGACGCTAATCTTTGGCTAACCTACCACAGCTACTACAAAGCACCCGATCTCCTTGGCCCCGACTGCAGTCGCCGTTTGCGGCTGCCTTACACGATCTTTCAGGGCATCTATTCCACCAAGAGGCGTAAACGTTGGCAGACGTGGGCCGGTTTTGTCCTGAACCGACGAGCGCTTCTGGCTGCCGACCACGTTTTCACCAACAGAAAAGAAGATTTCGTTAACCTGGGCAGGATAGTGCCAGAAGAGAGTCTCACCTACGTGGTGCCCGGAATTTTGCCGGAGCAGTTCAGTTTTGATGCAAGATTCAGAAAACAACTGCGACAAGAGTGGGATATAACTGAAGGGGTTGTGGTGCTTACCGCCGCCATGTTCCGTCCAGGGGTCAAGAGCGAGGGACTCTCCTGGGTGATTCGCTCCTGTGGCGAGCTATTCCGCCAGAATGTCCCCCTGTATCTGGTGATAGCGGGAGAAGGTAAGGAAGACCGCCATCTTCGCCAACTGGCTGACTCCTACCTTCCTGGACGAGTTCGATTTCTTGGCAAGGTGGCACGGGAGGAGATGTACCGCTTCTACAGTGCCGGGGATTTGTTTGTCTTCCCGGGCATTCGGGAGTCACTGGGCATGGTTTTCTTGGAAGCTCAATCCTGCGGTCTACCTGTAGTGGCCTTTGCAGACGGTGGGGTACCGGAGGTGGTGACAGATGGCGTCTGCGGTTATTTGGTTCGCCCTTTTGATGCCAGAGAGTTCAATGAGGCCATTGCCCGGCTACTGGCTGACCGGGTTTTGAGAAAGCGGATGGGGGAGGCGGCAAGTGGTTACGTACGGAGCAGACACGATCTCAAACAAAACTACCACATTGTGGAAGATACACTGCTAGGATTAGTTGACAGGCAGAAGTAGGAAATTAGAGAATTAGAGAACTAGAGAATTAGAAAATTAGTCAAAGAGGTCAGAGGTCAGAGATCAGAGGTCTGAGATCAGAGGTCTGAGGTCTGAGGTCGGAGATTATTCTGTGGGAGCGGCTTTCCCTGCCCTGAGCGATTCGACCTGAGGACTTCGAGTGAGCCTCAGTCGAACTCCTCGTTGAAGGGTTAACCAGTTACGATTTGACCAATCAACAAATTGCCGAATTGACTAATCAACGAACCAACTAATTCTCTAATTCCCTAATTTCCTAATCAACTAAACAACGATTTAACTAATCGACCAATAATCAACGGAGAGTGGCCTTCGTGCTTACCTATTTCGCACTAATGCGCCATGCTGAGACCGAATGGAACCGCGAGAAGCGTGTCCAGGGTCAGCAGGATGCCCCCCTCACTTCCAGCGGCAGACAACAGGCAAGGAGATGGGGATGCGCTCTGGCGCGACATCAGCTGGATTGCATGGTGACCAGTGATCTAGGCAGAGCGACCCACACAGCTACCTTGATAAACCATAGTCTGGTACTCCCCTGCTCGCTGGAGCCCCGACTGCGAGAACAGGATTGGGGTAGTTGGTCAGGTAGTAAACTCAGTGACCTGTTTAACACTAATGAGCTCAAAGTACAGGAGAAACTGGGCTGGGACTTTAGGCCCTTTGACGGAGAAAGTCGTCTGGAAGTTTTGCAGCGTAGTCGGCAGGCACTGGTGGATATTGCTCAACAGATGAGGGGCAATCGTATCCTGGTGATTACCCATGGGGGAGTCATTAGATGTTTGCTCTATCGGCTGTGCGGCAGAAGGTTTTTGCCGGACGAACCGGCCCTGATAAAACCTTATCGGTTGCACTGGCTGAGTTATAATGGTGAGGGATTCAAGGTCTACAGGCTGAATGAAGAGATATGAAGCGAATATTACACCTCCAAAGGACGTGGCTTTGAGAATATGAACCGCAGAACCGCAGAACAAGGAACCGCAGAATATCGAAGTGAAAAACATTGTCTTATTCCTTTCAAAAACTTCTGCTGTTCGAAATTCCTTGTTCGATATTCAAAATAAAAGCGGGAAGCATATGAAAATCATTCAATATTGCCAACACGTCCTGGGTATAGGCCACTACTTCCGAAGTCTGGAGATTGCCCGGGCACTACACCGTCATCAACTGGTTTTAGTAAGCGGCGGTCCTCCAGTAGGTGCGGAATTACCTTCGCATGTAAGTGAATACGGACTACCGGGGTTGCAGATGGATTCAGGATTTAGCACCATTTTCCCAACCGAAAAAAACCGTTCCCTGGAGGAGGTCCAGGAGGAGCGCACGAATCTTCTCTATTCCTTGTTCGAAAAAACCGCTCCTGACCTCTTTATGGTCGAGTTGTATCCGTTTGGGCGAAAACGTTTCCATTTTGAGTTACTCCCGATTTTGGAGGCAATTCGCCGGGGTGATTTCGGCTCAACCAGAGTAGTCTGTAGCCTCCGCGACATTCTGGTGGAAAAGAAGGATCAAGAGTTTTATGAACGCAGAGTGCTGGATATACTTAACAAGTATTTCGGGGCCCTGTTGGTGCACGCCGATGCGACCCTGGTTTCGCTGGATGAGACTTTTGCGAGCACGGCTGATATCAAAATACCGGTGGTGTACACAGGCTTTGTAACGGCTCGGCCAAGTGGAGACGATGGTGCAAACATAAGGAAGCGGTTAGAACTCAAAGAGAACGAGCCATTGATTGTGGCGAGCGCCGGAGGAGGAAGAGTAGGGGCGGATCTTCTTGGGGCAGTGTTGGATGCCCATGCTCGGCTGGCTGAGGGCAGACAATTACGGCTGTGCGTTTTTTCCGGGCCGTTCATGGCGGAGGAAGATTTTTCCGCTCTTGAGGAGAAGGCAGCCTCAGTGCCGGGAGTACAGTTGGCCAGATTTACCACTGAATTTCTCTCCTTTCTGGCAGCCGCTGATCTTTCCATCAGTATGGCGGGTTACAACACCTGCATGAATATATTGGCGGCTAGAGTCCCCTCACTGCTGTGGCCATTCGGTCAAAATCAAGAGCAGCGACTCCGGGCGCAGAAACTTGCAGCCCTGGGCGGTTTAACACTATTGAACCAAGAGGACCTGGAACCGTCGCGACTGGCGGTCCTGATGGAGAAAGCCCTCAAGGCGGGAGGAGATCCCGTGGAACCTTCTGTCAATTTGGCTGGGGCCGAAGTGACTGCTCGGTGGCTGGAGGAGTGGTGTGATCAGGAGGAAGGTAGAGTGCCATGACCTCAGGGAAAAACTCTGCCTCGCTATGGCAGCACATACCGGCCGACATCCACCGCCGGTTACACCATTGTCTGGATCAAGTTGTGACTGAACTGTCACACGGGGATGGTAGTATTGTTTTTTTCAGAGCGGACGATGTGGCTGTGCCGGGACGAAAATTAGCCAGGCTGGTCGATATCTTCGGTAAACACCAGGTGCCGCTAACCTTGGCCGTGGTGCCGGCTTGGCTTACGGAAACTCGATGGCGGCGGCTTCTTGAGCTTTGCAGTAAAGACCACTCCTTATGGTGCTGGATGCAGCATGGCTGGCGGCATCTCAATCACGAGCCCCAGGGGAGCAAGTTGGAGTTTGGCCCAAGCAGATCGTTTTCTCTGAAGCGGAAGGATTTGCAGACGGGCTTCCGGCGACTGAACAGACTTATGGGTGATGCATTCACCCCGGCCTTTACTCCGCCCTGGAACCGCTGCGATTCCGAAACTCTCAACGCTCTCCAGGAACTAGGTTACCAGGCGCTTTCCCGAAATCTGGGTGCCCAGCCGCCAGCCCCTGCTGCAGTCACCGAGTACCCGGTGAGTGTAGATCTTCATACCAGAAAAGAGAAAGATGGTGAAAGTGGGTGGCAGAACTTTTTTAAAGAACTCAGGGAGAGCCTCGACAACGGCTTCTGTGGCATCATGATTCACCATCAGCGCATGAATAACGCAGCTTTTGATTTTTTGGAATTACTCCTGTCTGAACTCAAACAACACAATTTTGCTCGGCTTGTCCATCTGGGCACTCTGTTACGGGAAGGGTATTTGAAAGGAAAAGGCAGAGTGGTAGAGCGGTGATTGGTGTTTCCCGCATACTGCTTTTATGTTATTTTATTAATCTTTGGCCCAGGACTATCGTCCACAGACGAACTCATTAACAAGAGGGTGATGGTGACCAAGTCTTCACATAGGGAAGCGGAGATTTCCAGACAGGTGGTCCTTCCTTTCAAGAAATCTCTTGAAATCAGCTTCAAGAGTATCCGTGTCCGGTTTTTCCGTTCCATGATAACTACCATGAGTTTGGTACTGGCCGTCTCTTTTTTTACCTTTGTGCGTGTGGGCACGGACACGGCCAATGGTTTGCTGCAGACTCAGGATCCCAAGTATCATCAGGCCCTGGTGCGAGCAGGGTATGATCTGGAGCCGGGAGCCACTTCCACGGGCAGCAGTGCCAAGGAACGCTGGATAGTTATTCTCTCACTGTTGGTCTGCGTGGTGGGAATTGTCAATGCCCAGCTCATGGCGGTGACCGAACGCTTTCGTGAGATCGGCACTATCAAGTGTTTAGGGGCGCTGGACAGCTTTGTTTTGCGCCTCTTCGTCCTGGAAGCAGGTATGCAAGGGTTGGCAGGAGCAGGGATTGGCGCCCTGCTGGGCACCGTAGCCGCTCTACTGAGCAGTCTTATTCGCTTCGGCTTGGTTGCCTGGAAACATGTCTATTGGTTGGCAGTGGCCAAGTCCATTGTTTTTGCTGTGGTAATCGGCTGCGTTTTGAGCCTGCTGGGTGTGCTCTATCCAGCAATAGTCGCCGCCCGCATGCAACCGGTAGAGGCTATGAGGGTAGAACAGTAGTTCTGAAGGCCAGTGAGCTAAAATGAGCTAAATTGCCTAAAATGTCTAAAGTTGGATGCATCCTTTTCAGAATTAATTAATCTGTTTTGCTAACATCACTGTTGCTTTCGACAAAGAATTCAAGAACTTTAGGCGCTTAGGTTCACTCAGAATGGAAAACGTGGATAAGCAATATGAACAGCTAGCCCATGTGGTGGTGGCGGGAGCGGCCGAGGATAGCGAATAGCCATGTCAAATACTCACAGTATAGTAAGAGTTTCTGGTGTTACCAAGGTTTTTAAACTGAGAAAACATAACGTGGAGGCACTCCGGGGCGTTGATCTGCAAATCCATGCCGGTGAGTATCTTTCCATCATGGGGCCTTCGGGATCAGGGAAGAGTACTCTGTTCAACATGATTGGTGGTTTGGATAAGCCGTCATCCGGTAAGGTCTTTATCGACGAAGTGGATATCGCCCAATTGGATGCGTATGAATTGGCCTGGCTTCGCTGCCGCAAGATCGGCTATATCTTCCAGACGTTCAACTTGATTCAGGTCATGACAGCTCTAGAGAACGTTACCTTACCGATGATTTTTGCCGGAATGCATAATGATGCAGCGGTAGAGAAGGGTCTGGGACTTCTGGAGGTGGTGGGTTTGGGAGATCGATTTCAGCACAAGCCTTCCGAGCTTTCTGGAGGCCAGCAGCAACGGGTGGCGATTGCCCGGGCCATGGCAAATGATCCAGCCATCATCCTTGCCGACGAACCCACTGGGAATCTTGATTTGACTACTGGAGAAGAGATCATCGAACTGCTCAAACGTTTGAGCGAAGAGAAAAGTGTGACTGTCATTTCAGCCACCCATGATTTAAAGATGCTAAGTGTGTCGGATCGTGTCGTCTGGATTCGAGATGGCCGCATAGACAAAGTCGAAGAGCGTGAACAACTTTCCATTTCGGTGGGGGAAATTGCACACCGGACCTAGCTCGCATTATTCACAAATTACCATCCGTAGGCGAAAGCGACTTCGCAAACCAATGACCATGACATGGATATGTCATAGGAAAAGAGTAGCAGAATCAGTGAAAAGACCAAGGCTGAGGCGTGGAATTGGTGTCTTGCCTCTGTTTGTCGCCCTATCCTTGTTATTTGCTCAGGTTGCAGTTGCCACCGATTCCAACCGGGTTCTGATTCAGCAATTTGCTGGCCTTGGAGACCGGAGTACGGGAACTCCAGGAATCGGAAAGGCGGCGGATTTAATTGCACAAAGTTTCAGGGATCTGGGAATTGAACGCGTAGGACGACAGCGGTTCCTGCTGCCAGTCATCCAATACCAGCCCGCCTCTCTCACTGTAAAGGGACACCGCGCTCCAATCAAACCTTTGCGGCTCAATGCCCTCAGCCCGCAAGCTACCCCGGATTCCGGCCTCAAGGGGCCGCTCTATTATGTGGGATCTGGCCAACTCCACAATTTCAATGGCATGAAGGTGGAAGGCAGTATCATCCTGATGGAGTTAGATTCCGGTAAGAATTGGCTCAATGCGGCCACGCTTGGAGCAAAAGCTTTGATATACGTGGATCGGGGGCCAACGACCAAATGGATTTTTGAGGATAAACACGAGCTGACCTCCGTACAATTTCCACGCTTTTGGATGCCACTCTCTCAGGCACGAACACTATTCGGCTCTTTCGAAGCCGCCGCAGGCGGTCTGGTTGTCCCAGATGTGGTACTTACCTCCCGCGGCGGCTGGCGACGGGTCCAAGGTGAGAATATTTACGCACTGATTGAGGGTGAAGATGCGGCTCTCAAAGAGCAGCTTCTCGTGGTGGAAGCGTTCTATGACAGCACTGCCTTGGTGCCAGGAATGTCTCCCGGTGCTGACGAGGCCACGAGCATCGTCGCTTTATTGGATCTGGCGCGTCGCCTTCGTGATCACCCACCGGGTAGATCCGTGCTGCTGATGGCGACCAGTGGACATGCTCAAGGTCTGGCGGGGATGCGGGAGTTCATCTGGCCTCTTGCGGCCAGAAGCAAAGAACGAAAAAATCTGCGAAGGGAGCTGAAAGCTCGCATTGGACGGGTTGAGGAGGCTCTGGCAGCACTTGAGTCACCGGTGGTCTTTGAACAGTTAGACGAAACATCAGCTGAGCGCTTGCGTGCAGCGTTGGCTGAGGAGATTAAAAGAGAGGTGGAGACCTTAAATCAAAGACTGATGCAACTCCGCCTGGAAAGGCAAGCAGATGATAAACAAAATCTGATTCGGAAGTTGGCGGACAGACGTTTTCTTCTGCGTCAGCTTGGCTGGCGCGGTTCTTACCAAGATGTTACTCTTGAGGAACGCCAGGTGTTGCAGGAACTTATTCCAGCTGCGATCAGAGGCAAACAGGCTGTTCTCGATGACGCCCGTGAACAATTGAAATGTTTAAAAAGCACTCGCACTTTGCGAAGACTTGTCAGTGACTATGGACTCACCGTTTTCATATCTCTACACCTTTCCAGCCATGGAGATGGAGTTGGCGGTTTTAATTACGGCTGGCTGTATGACTTGAAATCTCAGATAAACCGTACATCGACCTATGCGGCCATCGACCGGATACTGAATCGTAGCAGCCGCCAAGTGGAAGAACAGCTGGGCTTGCGCCATTTTTTTCGGGATACATTGCGTCCGAGCCCGCTGCGCCCCTGGCAGAGCTACCTTCCTGATCATCCCGCACTGGGGGGTGAGGTAAGTGCTCTGGCCGGAATTCTGGGACTCAGTCTGGTCACAACTCACGATGGCCGTCCACTCTGGGGAACACCCTACGACAAGCCGGAAAATGTGAACTGGGAATATCTGGAGCAGCAGAGCCAGCTGATCTCAGGTTTAGTTCTGAAATTGACCCAGGAGCCCGAATTGGTTTCCGGCCGGCTTCCTCTTAAGGGTTTTTCTACGCTCAGCGGCCGAGCGAACTTTATCCGTCAAGGAGAGTTATTCCCTGATCAGCCAGCCCCCGGAACTCTCATTCTCGCCTACCAGGGACCCAGTTTGTTTTACACCATGGTGGACACTGCCGGTTTGTTTCACGTACGGGGTCTGGCCGACAGCAAGCACACTGCTCACAAAGCGATTCTGGAAGGGTTTCGTTTTGATCAGGAAAGTGGCGAGATCATCTGGGCTATTGATAAGGCTATGACCGGCAAAGCAGCCTACCGGGTTAAGATGAGACGTCGCTTCATGGAGACTGACCTGGTTATGTTTGGCTGTAAGGTTACCACCCTTTTCGCTCTCCTGGAACCCCGTACTTTCAGCTACCTGACCAAAATCAAGTTAATAGACGGCCGGAGCGAGGCCACACCGCTACGCTACTGGTGGAGCAGAATTGATACCCGCTCTTCGACTATTGCCAATATTTTTCTGGAACCGATTACATCGTTCAAACTAACCCTGTCGGATACTGTGCTCAAACGAAAGCTGGTTTTGCTGAATTCCGAATCCTCCAAGCCAGAGGGCAGTGGATATCGCGTCGAAGACTGGCCAATCATTCCGGCTACAGAATACCTGGTTGCTCGCGACATGTGGAATCTCCTGCAGCCGCGGATAGCCAATTTGGAAAGCCACGGTATAAGTAATGAGCGAATTCGCTCCCTCCAACGTGAAGGAATTGAGGCTTTGGAGAGCGCTGAGCGGGCATTGGACAGTTTCCAGTACGATCGCTTCATGGAGGAGTCAAGAACCTCCTGGGCTTTGGCAAGCCGTATCTACAATGATGTGGAGCGAACACAGAAGGACGTTCTTTTCGGGGTGCTCTTTTATATAGCTCTTTTCGTTCCATTCTCTTACTGTCTGGAGCGTCTGCTTTTTTCTTTTGTGGACATCCACAAAAGGATCGTTGCATTTCTGGTTATACTGGGATTGGTCATAGGTCTTATCTACTTTGTGCACCCGGCATTTCAACTTACCTACAGTCCTCTCGTGGTAATCCTTGCCTTTTTCATATTAGGTCTGTCGGTGGTTGTGGCTCTGATTATTATGGGTCGTTTTGAGCAGGAAATGGTACTGCTCCAACAGCGAGCCCGTCAGGTGAAAGGTTCTGAGATAAGCCGGACCAAGGCATTCGCGGCTGCTTTTGTGCTGGGGGTGAGCAATTTACGGCGTCGGCCTATCCGGACAGTACTTACCTGTGTCACCCTCATCATCCTCACCTTCACCATTATGAGTTTCACCAGCGTTAAGAGCGTGCGGCATCGAGGCCGCCTGCGGTTGAAGGAACAATCCCCCTATCAAGGTCTACTTCTGAAAATCCTCAACTGGGACAGCCTGCCGCCGGAAGCACTGGACACGGTAGAGAACAAATTCCAGGGCCAGGCGGTAGTGGTGCCAAGGGTATGGCTGGAAGGCAAAGATCGCACCAGGGCGACGGTGGTTCCCATCCATCTGGATGGGAAGGAAGTTCTGGCAAGGGGGGTAGTGGGCTTAAGCTATCGGGAGCCCCAGGTGAGTCAGCTTGGGGATATCCTAAGCTGCGGGCGCTGGTTTCGGAAGGACGAGCGGCAGGTGGTACTTTTGTCGGATAGACTGGCGCGGAGTCTGGGCATTTCGTTGAAGCAACCTGAAAAGGCTACGATCTCGTTCTGGGGCATGGACTTTAAAGTGGTTGGTTGCTTTCGGGGTGAGGAGTTGGAGGCACATACAGATTTGGATGGTGAGCCCCTTACACCTGTGATATTCCCAAGCGAAGCGGCGATGGAGGTTACCGAAGTTGAGATGGAGGCCATAGAGGCCGGGGAGGATGTGCAGGCTTTTCAAAGCCGCTATCAACACATACCCGGAGATTTGACCGTAATTATGCCGCATCAGACTCTCATAGCCCTTGGTGGGGCTCTCAAGGCCCTTGCCATAAAGCCCCAGTCTCCTGAAGCGACTAGGACCATCGCTCGAAACCTGGTGGACCGTTTCGGCCTCACCCTTTTCACCGGAGAGAGACAGGGAACCTTCATGTATAACGCCTCCGATGCCCTGAGCTACAGCGGTGTGCCCAACATCCTCATCCCCATGTTAATCTCCGTGCTTATCGTGCTGAATACGATGATCGGCAGCGTGTACGAGCGTAAAAGGGAAATTGCCGTCTACACCTCGGTGGGATTGGCCCCTTCTCACGTCTCTTTCCTTTTTATTGCTGAAGCGCTGGCATTCGCAGTGCTCAGCGTAGTATTGGGTTATTTACTGGCCCAGACCTGTGCAGGTCTTTTTGCCACCACCTCACTTTGGCAGGGAATTACGGTGAACTATTCATCTTTGGCTGGAGTCGCGGCCATGATCCTGGTGATCATGGTTGTGCTGATATCAGTAATATATCCCTCCCGGGTGGCAGCCGCTATTGCCATCCCCGACGCCACCCGTGCCTGGACCTTGCCGGAGCCGGAAGGAAGTGAAATAAAGGTCACTCTGCCGTTTCTGTTGAAGTACAGCGAACAGTCAGGTGTAGGCGGGTACTTGCGCGAGTACTATCAGGGCCATCAGGATGTCTCGCACGGGATTTTTACCACCGATGATATTTCTCTGGAATTCTACTGTCCCTCCAGCGAAATGCCGGGACTCAGCGGTCCAAACCACTGTGAGAATGAGTGTATCCAAATCAAAGCCAGGGTGTGGCTTGCTCCTTTTGACTTCGGGGTAAAGCAGTTCGTCCACGTCCTATTCTCACCTTCTGCTGAGGAACCCGACCACTACCTGGAGATTCAGGTAACGTTGAAAAGGGAGGCTGGCGAGGCCAATGCCTGGAAACGTATAAACAAGGCCTTTCTCAATGATTTGAGAAAACAATTACTCATCTGGAGGTCTCTTGACGGCGAAGCCCAGACTTATTATGCCAAGTTACTGGCCACCGAATATGCATCTGAGGAGCTGAGCGCACTGAGTTAGACATAGTGCCATGCTCTCTGTTTTGTTGCAGTGACAGTTCATAGCAGAAGTAGAAACGAACATGGATCAAGGTAGGGTAAGACTGCGAGCGATATTGTTGGGGGTGGGACTTGGGGTCCTGATTTGCGCCATTACCCCCTTTAATAATGCCTACCTCAATGCCACGCCGCTGGGGGGAGGCCACTTCCCTCTGGCCCCCTTCTTTATCTTTTTTTTACTTTCCGTGGGAATTGCAGCGCTCGGCAGAATCCGGTTTTCGTCAAACTGGCTCAGCGGTCGGGAACTGTTCGTCACCTGGATCCTCATGGTGATTGCCTCAGGGATTGCCTACACCGGTCTGGTCCGTACTTTTCTTGTAAACTTGACAGCGCCTTACCATTTCGCCAACGTTGGCAACCGCTGGCAGGAAGTCATTCAGCCGCTCTTACCCAAGGCTTGGTATCCTGACGACCCGGTGGCCATCGAGCTCCTTTATAACGGACTGGAAAAGGGCAGGCAGCTGGGCTGGTGGCAGATAATCCAGAAGATTCCATGGGATTTATGGCTTCCGCCCCTCCTCACCTGGGCAGGCTTCGTTATCCTCTGTTATTGGGTGATGCTCTGTCTGGTGGATATTTTCAGTCACCAGTGGATAGCCAATGAGAAGATGAATTTTCCCCTTCTCCGGGTGCCGCAACTCATGGAAGAGGCTCTGGATGAAAACAGGTTTGGTCGATTTATGGCAAACCGTTTCCTGATTGTGGGCTTGTTGGCCAGTGTCCTGCTTCATCTCATCAACGGACTCCATTTCTACTTCCCGGCGGTACCCCAGATTCCTACCTTGATCCTTGCTGGTCCATATTTTCCTAAGCACGGTCTTTTTTCAGGATTCCACAAACTCAAGATCTATATTTATCCAGCCTTTATTGGTTTTGCTTTTCTTACTTCCCGGCAGATCTCTTTCAGTTTCTGGTTCTTTTTTCTTTTGGGAGGACTGTTATTTGGATTGCTGGGAGTCCTGGGTTACAACATTCCCTCTGCTGCTTTAGGTGTTACCTTTGGGCCTACGCTGTCCCGACCGGAAGAGACTCAAATATTAGGTGCGTACGCAGTCTTTTTTCTCTTTATCCTCTGGTTGGCGCGCTACCATCTCCTGGATGTGGCCCGGCAGTGCTTCTTCCTGAGCCCGAAGGAGGAGTCCAAAGTGGAGTGGACCTCTGCCAGGTTCTCCGGCTGGGGCTTTTGGCTGGGAACTGGTTTATTGCTCTACTGGTGCCACAATTATGGCATGCCGCTTACAGTGGCCCTTCTGCTTCTCGGTGCCTTCTTTTTCATAATGCTGGTGTCGAGCAAGATAATTTGCCAGGGGGGCATTCCTTATTTCACCCTTGCCGCGGCGCCAATGGATGGCCTGCTCTCCTTTTTCGGTTCTGGCTTTTTCACCAATTTGGGCCTGCTCATGGCTGCGGTTATGCAAAAGGTCCTGTTTGTGGATTTGCGGGAGTCCATAATGCCTTCTCTTGTTCATGGTGCCAAGGTGAGCGAAGGAGCCCGCAACAAGCGTTTGATTTTTACAGGAATTGTCCTGACTGTCCTTCTAGGGCTGTTGGTCTCCTTCTTGGCCATGCTGGCAATCTCTCACAAATATGGCCTGCGCGAACTGCAAATGGATTGGGCCACCCGCACCACTCTTGGGGTGTACGAAAATGTCCAGCGTCTAATGGATGCACCGGGTGAGCCGAGACAGTGGGTTCTGATATTCTCGGCTGTGGGTGCAGTGGTCATGCTCGCCCTGGTCATTGTTTATCAGCGCTTTTACTGGTGGCCCATCCATCCCATAGGGTATTTGACGGCCTACAGTTCAGCCATGCGGATTCTCTGGTTCAGCTTTCTGGTGGGCTGGCTCTGTAACCATGTGAGCCTGAGATACGGCGGAGTATCACTTTTCAAGAAGATAAGATTTATCTTCATCGGCTTGATCATAGGGGATTTTCTTATGGCGGGCACCTGGGCTATTGTGGGGCTCTTTACCTTCGCCAGCTATCAGGTACTGCCCAGCTAATTGACGCAAAGCGCAAAGCGCATAGCGTGACTGAACAGGACCAAAAAGAATAGTAACTTATCTCTGCTCTTTGCAGGACTGCAACTCGTGCCCGATGATTTTATGTGTCTACCCTAAATACTCTCTGCGCTTAGCGCTCTGCGCTCTGCGCCATGCGAAGTGAAATGTACGAAGACAAAGAACTACAAGAATACCGAGATCTACTGAAGCCGCCGGACCATTTTGAGGAAGGCTTTGACTGGAAGACCGTGGTCGGGGCTATTTTTATTGGCTTTCTCATGATGCCGGGCAGCATGTACTTGCAGTTGGTCATGGGTACCGGCATCGGACCGGCGGCTCGCTGGGTAACCATTATTCTCTTCGCGGAACTGGCCAAAAGGTCTTATTCTGAACTCAAACAACAGGAAATTTTCCTCCTTTACTACATGGCGGGCGCTGCTCTGGCATCACCCTTCCAGGGGTTGCTCTGGAATCAGTATCTGGTTCAGTCGGATGCAGCCAGAATGCTGGGACTCACCGAATTCATTCCCATGTGGGTGGCACCGCAACCGGGCTCCGGATCGCTCCTGGAGCGCACCTTCTTTCACCGCGACTGGATGGTACCAATTCTGCTTCTGGTGGGATCTCAGATCATCCAACGTATCGACCATTTTGGCCTCGGCTACGCCCTCTATAGGATAACCTCAGATGTGGAAAAGCTGCCATTCCCCATGGCACCGGTGGGAGCCTTGGGAACCATGGCTCTGGCTGAATCCACTGAAGATAAGCAGAAGAGTTGGAAATGGCGAGTTTTCTCCATTGGCGGAGTTATAGGTTTGGCTTTTGGGACGCTTTACATACTTCTGCCCGCTGTCTCCGAGCTGTTCCTGACTGAACCAATTCGTCTCATTCCCATTCCCTGGGTTGACTTTACCCGCCATACCGAAAACGTGCTACCGGCGGTGGCCACAGGTATTCAGCTTGACTTAGGGCTCATATTCATTGGCATGGTTCTGCCATTTTGGGCGGTGATGGGCGGCTTGGTGGGGTTGATTATCACGGTGGCTGCCAACCCCATTCTTTACAAGCACGGTATACTCCGGCGCTGGCATCCCGGCATGGGGACTGTTGATACGGTTTTTGCCAACAACTTTGACTTCTATATGAGTTTTGGGATTGGGTTGGGTCTCGCCATTGGTCTCGTGGGCATCTGGCATGTTCTGCGTTCCTTCAGCAATAGCTCTGGTGAGCAACGCGCCAGCTTTCGCGAACTCTTTCGTCCACCACCGGGCAGGGGTGATTTCAATTTCTGGATCTCCATAGGCATCTATGTGTTTTCCACCCTGGCCTATACCGGGCTCTGTGTCTGGCTGGTGCCCAACTTCCCCTGGATCTTTTTCTTTGGCTACGGGTTCATCTACACCCCTGTCATCTCCTATATCACTGCCCGTATGGAGGGCATCGCCGGGCAGTTCGTCAGCCTGCCCATGGTGCGAGAGGCTAGTTTCATAGCGGGGGCGAAATTCTTCGGCTATCAAGGGATTGAGGTCTGGTATGCTCCCATTCCCATCCATAATTACGGTGAGGCTACGGTGCAGTTTCGAACGATTGAACTTACCGGCACCAGCATCCGGGGTATCATCAAAGCAGAGATTGTGGTGTTTCCGGTTGTTATGGTGGCGAGTCTTCTATTCTCCCAGTTCATCTGGCGCTTGGGGCCCATACCCTCTAGTAGCTATCCTTATGCCCAAGAGCTTTGGCATCTTCAGGCCTTAAACACCCTGCTGATGCAGACCTCTACCCTGGAAGGGAATTCCCTTTTCTTCCAGGCGCTGCAAGGCAGTTACGTTTTAAGTGGCTTGGGTTTTGGTCTGGTTACCTATATGGTGCTCTTCCTTTTTGGCCTACCTATAATGCTTGTGTACGGGGTGGTTCGCGGCCTGGGCCAGTCCACTCCCCATGGCCTGATTCTGGAGGTAATAGGGGCGCTCTTGGGGCGTTTCTTTTTCATCAAGCGTTACGGTACCATGTGGCGCCAGTATGCACCGGTCCTCCTGGCGGGGTTCTCCTGCGGTATGGGGCTTACCGGTATGTTCGCCATGGGAGTGACACTCATTCTCAAATCACTCGGTAGGCTAGTGTACTAGTTGTAGAAATCGTTAATTAGTCGATTGATAGCGTAAGATAGGCGTTACCTGGTCTTTGAAAAAAGAGAGCATCTGGCATATCCTTTTGGGTCTGCGAAAACCTGAAAGGAGGTGGCCGAGATGCTCCCAGGAGAAGTTAATCTCCCGAGAAAGATTTTCTCTTCAGACGGACAAGTTGTCAACCGGTTGTTCACGGTTCTTTGCAAGGCTTCCGATTCAGCTCTTGCCCAAGGATTTGCCGAGATTGTCAAAGATGTGCAAGAGCGATGGTTTGGCAACCGTTCACTGCCAATCCGATGTCCTGACTGTGGCGGTAGCCATGTCATTGGCAAGGGTTGGCGATCGAGAGTTTTGAGGACCTCTAGAGGACGCATTGAGCTATTTGTCCGTCAGGTTCGGTGCAAAGGTTGTCAAAGGACTTTTCGCCCATTCAACCAGGCCTTGGGACTTACCACAAGCCGACGCTTTCTCGATGAGTTTATTGACAAAGCGATCATGCTGGGGATCCGCGTTCCTTTTGCCTATTCGGCTCGGGTTATGAAAGAGTTGACCTGCGGCACCATCTCTGCCGAAGGTGTGCGGCAACAGATTGCCAAAAAAGCGCACTCGATCAGTTTTTCCGAACAGATTGCCGGAGAAACAGTGCTGGTGGACTCTACCAAGGTAAAGGCCGGAAAGAAACAAAGAGGTGCTACAGTCAATTTGGCCGTGACCGCAAAACGAGGTCCGCAGAGAAATGGCAGATCCAGCATTGTAAAAAAGTTGATCCACCTCAACGTTGGCTCTACGGCTGCCTTGAAACACAGACTCAGAACAGTCAAAGCCCAGCGAGTTGTTCACGACGGAGGCGAAGATTATTCCGACTGTGCTTGCTATGTTCAAAGATGTCGTTGGCATCTGGTCCATCAACTGAAACATTACCTCTGGCAGGACGGTATTGCCTGGAAGAACAGGGCTGCCTACCAAGATCAACTACGACAGATTCTCTGGCGCCCGAAGCAGAGACCGCACCAAGCTGAATCGACTCTCAATAACTTCATAGAGAGTCTTGAGAACTCGGGCTTAAAAACCTCCGCTTGGCACCTGAGAGCTGCCAAGAAAGAGGCCTTAGTGTTCCATAATGTAGAAGGTTTTACCTTCACTACCACTACCCCTCTCGAGCGAGAGATGAGGGAACTAAACAGCAGAGCTGATGTCGGCGCTAGGTGGAGTGAGAAGGGGATCGAAAATGTCTTAAAAGTCCTCTTCCACCTCAGATTAAATCAAACTACACAGACCACAAAAGGACATGCTTAAAGGTAACGCCTTTTTGTTGCTATCAGTCGATTAGTTGATTAGAGAATTAGGGAATTAGAGAATTAGGAAACTAGTCAAATGGTTCTGCGATATAAAGCAAGCTGATATCACTAGATGTTTACTTTTTTCAAGTTCATCTAATTTTCTAAACGCCTATGTACTTAACTCCGTAAAAATCTCCTCTCCCCTTGAGGGAAGAGGATTAAGGTGGGTCTGAACCTGGTACATAGGTGACCCATGTCCGTGGTTGCACGGTGAGGGGTGAACGAAAAATGGCCCTGAGCATATACCCCCTCACCCCAACCCTCTCCCCCAGCGGCTGGGGGAGAGGGGGCATGTAGTTATCCTGCGGAGCTAAATAAAATAGGTGTATTTTCTAATTTTCTAATTTCCTAATTGACTAATCGACTCTATGCCCTATGCCTTTACCACACGTGCGGGCGAATCCACTGAGTGATCGTGCCTGAGGGCTGGTAACCATCCAGTCGC
>PVMK01157694.1_pt1 | contig 18384 bp, 15 predicted proteins | sample 1853481 | NCBI WGS metagenome assembly PVMK01 (sample SAMN08533507, study PRJNA380276) | Marine sediment metagenome, whole genome shotgun sequencing project. | reverse complement strand
CTAAAAAACTGTTGCTTCTTATCTATGCTTTATGGAAAAATAGTACTGAATATGATCCTCAAAAAAATATACAATCTCGCTTGGTTTTGGCCACGGTATGACGGTCAAGAAATTCTGAATAGTGCACTTTTATGGTATTTTTCGTAAGTTGAATTACCATGTCCCAATCCCGCATTTGGAGTGAACAGGGATATATTATTGTATACTTAAAAAAACATTATACTATTACGTTATGCCATTGGGTATCAGAAACTTTTTCACCTCCCAAGTTTATTTAAGTTTAAAAAGGTGGCTTCCTATTTCATCTAACTACGATTTCATCAGAATAAATTATGGCAGGTTTTCCAGCATTTATATGCCAGGAAGGCATTCGTAAAAGACTCTCTGCATGTACTTTTATATAACGGGCCTTCCTATTATCGATAGCTGCCGAGAAAGATTGAAATGGAATTCTAACAATATTTGGGTTTTCTGCGGGATTAGGGTTATGAGGATTGGTGATTTTTATGGCCGTACTGTATCTTTTGCCATCTTCGGAAGTCGCATAAGTTACATATTTGGGCAGAACTAAAAGGTGCCAATCGGCTTGCGCCTGCACATTGAGAAAGTCCATTTCTATAGACTTTACGGGCATCACTTCGCCCAGATCAAGTACAAAATCCATGTGCACCCCTTTGTAAGCGACCCAGTTAACATCTTTATCTGGGAACCTCCATGATTCAAACGACCCAAAAACACCGTCGGTCAAGCGCTCTACATTTGCCGATCCTTTACTGGGAGTGGTAATTAGTATTATTTTTTTCTTGAACGATATCGCTTTATCCATTTCATCCATCTTGGCGTAGATTCTCTTGAAATTTTCCAAATAATCGTCAACAGTTATAGCTCGTTCCCCTACCCTGACGATTCCCGCTTTCTTGGCGCGTTCCACAAACAGGTTTACCAGTGTTTTCATTTCTTGTTTTGGGATAACCATACCGCTGCTGGTGTGTTCATAAAAACTACGGGGCATATCGATTTTAACCTGACCGGCAATTTCGATCTCCGCGATCATAAGAGGCAATCTGGCTTCCTGGACGCGTGTGAGCAATTGGTGATTTTTTTCCACGGCTTCTTCGGCCCTGTCGAACAATCGTTTATATTCCTTCATCATATCCGCTGACAAGTAATTATCCATTGCGTCTCTCGGGTCTCCAAAAATTTTCAATTTGAAATCTTTTTTTAGCAACGATTGGCGCATAGTATCGATGTATTGTCCGATATAAGGCCCGGCAGCACCGTAATAACCATTTAAAAAATCATTGATAATCGCATTGGGGTCAGCATCCGGGTCCCACATCAGTTTACAAATGAGATAAGCCCTTAAGTGTCCAAATTCGCCTTTTTGACTTGTTGCCTGCATAAACAAGGAACTCACATTGTTTTTTGTATAAAATCCGATATTGGGCCCTATGGTATGAAGGTTGGGAAATGGACTGACCGGGCTGGCAAATTGGATGTTATAGTCCCAAATCAAGATGTCCTGACTAATCTTTCCCCAATCTTGCAAATCACTCGTAAAAGACGGATCGGTATCAAAAACGGGCTTTTCACGAGTACTTTCAATATTGCAAAGCATGATGTTGACATTGGGCTCTATCGATATATTGCTTGGCGCGGACCGGGTATACCAATAAGCCAAAGTAGAAATGACCTTATCGGGAAATTCCCTAGCCACTTTATTCACGAACCATATTATTGAACCGCTGGGTACGCCCCCGTATTTTTCATTCAGCTTTGTACAGGGTCCACATTGACAATACTTATCGTTGTCGTTCTGGCTTACCGACCAATACGTAGCTTTCGGATTTTTAGCAATTCTTTTTTTAAGCTCGGTAACAAGCGTATCAAAGACCTCCTCATTCGAAAGGCACAATTGGGTAACAGGATTCCGTTTGCCATTTATAAGGGAAAAATATTCCGGGTGTGTTTTGCCATATTCTTTAGGGGGTACCAAAACTTCAAAAGTATGAACAAATAAACCCCATGTATCTCTCGAAGAAAGTTTGTGCCAACTAGCATATTCCGGATTACGCCCATCGTAATAGGATGTTGTCCGGTATTTTACAATCGGTACTATTACATCGTTTTTGGCTAAAGCAATCTCATTTCCCTTTGGAATTTGCACATCATTATCAGAAGTATATTTTCTAAAACCTATAGATTCCAACAAAGAATAAACTCCATAAAGAACCCCACTTTCAGAGCCCCCGGCGATAACAAAATTGTTGTCAAAGCGTTTAAATGTATACCCATCTTTCTTTAACTGTTCGAAATCAATATCCCTGGCCTTTGCGTAATCGGTATTCCCTACGTATAATGCAGTTTTGCCTTTGTGCTCACCTTCCGCAACAATGGGAAGAGCTACATTCGACATCTTTGACAAATATTGTTGGAGTTGCTTCGCTGCTTCCTTTTCTATGGAACCAGCTTTGGTAGGAAGAACAATTGTATAATCCGTCCTGCCTTCAATAATTAATTTGTCATTTGACATCAAATTCCCTGAACAGGCATAATTGGGTAGGATAGCAATACCGCCTAACATAATACCCGAAGTTTTTATAAAATTTGACCGTGATATCCCATTCTTTTTGTTGTTCATAATTCAACGGATTGTTATTATTTAGTTTATCAAATATATCAAGAAAATTAGGTAGACAAGGCTATGAAAATGCAAGTTGATAGAATATTAAAAACGAAACGCTAGAAGTACTTCATTCTGATGGAACCGTGATGGTTTATAAAAATATGAACCCTAAAAAAGTATTTGTTGATGCGGGTGAAACTGTGTTTCCCGGACAAGCATTAGCAATCATAGATTCTACTAAAATGCTTGGATTGGGATTATATCAGATTTCAAGGAATGATAGTATGAGCCAGACAGTTAAGGAAGAGAGGAGAAAGGTCAGAGAGGATATTGCAAGGACAAAAGCCGCAGGGGAGTGGGAGATATGATCCCTGGTTCTTTCTTCTGAATGGCCGCTTTTGGCCGATAGCGGCCGGTCGGGATTAGAAAATATTGCCGCCTTTTACTCCGCCCTCAAGTTCAAACTCGCTTAGTTAGTTATATTTTCATACTTTGTATTACCATGTCTCAATCCCGTCAACTAGCTGCTATTATGTTTACCGACATTGTAGGATATACTTCCTTGATGGGCAAGGATTCAGCCAAAGCCTTGGAGTTAGTACGCATCAGCAAGGAGATTCAGAAACCCTTAGTTGAAAAGCATCATGGACAGTGGCTAAAAGAGATGGGAGATGGAGCACTGGCCAAGTTTGGAACTGCACTGGATGCGGTGAATTGTGCAATAGAGATTCAAAGAACCTCCCGAGCTGATTTTGACGGCGACCTGCGAATAGGCATTCACTTAGGAGATATTACCCTTGAAAACGATGACGTCTATGGCGATGGGGTTAATGTAGCCTCACGTCTTGAATCTATCGCTGATCCCGGCGGTATTTTATTTCAGAGTCCATTGAAAAGGCTTTTCAGGGACAAACGGATGTTCAGGCCAAGTATTTAGGTGAAATCAAGCTGAAGAATGTAGTCTATGGAGTTAGGACCTATGCTGTCCAAGGGGTAGGATTACCCATTCCTGAAGTTAAAGAAGATAAAGAGTTGTCAGGTCATTTCATGGCAGAAGTACATCGACGTGGAATTATACAGGCTGGGGCAACCTATTTAGTGCTATCACTGCTACTGATACTGTTATTACCCTATGCAAATTCCTTAGTTAACCTACCTGTATGGTCATCAACTGCATTATTGGGTATCCTCATATCTGGTTTCCCGGTGGCCCTATACATGGCTTGGAACTACGAGCGCAGCCCGGAAGGATTTGTCAAAACAACATCTCAGCAGTCCTGGCAGAATCCATACAAGGCAGGCCAACGAAAGCCACTTACCAGCAACTTCATTATAGCAGGAATGGCTCTGATTATTGTCGTTATGTATGTGTACCCGAGATATTTTTCAAACTCTGCGGAGGACACCGTAACCAATGCTGGGGTAACAATCAATAACAAGTCCATCGCTGTACTCCCGTTCAAGACCATTGGGAGTGATCCGGAAGGTGAGTACTTTGCCGAAGGAGTTCAGGAAGAAATACTAAATCACCTTAGTCGGATTGAGGACCTGCACGTAAAATCGAGAACCTCGGTGGAAAAATTCAAAGATCTCCCACCAACCAGGGAAGAGCTTTCAGAACTCCAATTAACACACTACCTGGAAGGAAGCACTCGCAAAGAGGGTAACAGGATTCTGCTCACAGTACAGCTTATTGATGCAAACACCAACGACCATCTGTGGACTGAGAATTATGATCGCAACTATGAGAACATTTGGGATACCCAAAGCGAGATCGCCAAAAAAGTAGCTGAAGCGTTGAGAGTTACCATATCCCCCGAAGTGGCCCGGGTAATAGATAAAAAGCCAACCGATAACCCCCAGGCCTGGGATGACTATCTTAAAGCAATGTATTATTGGCGTCGATACAATTCCTTGCGGAAACCTGATGCTTTGGAGAATATGGTTAGATTCTTGAAAGCGTCGATCGGTAAAGACCCCAATTTTGCCCTAGGGTATTCGTATTTGGCATTAGCTTATCAACAGGTTCCCCCGGACCCAGAGATCGTTTTTAATTTCATTAACCCAGATTCGGTTTTGATTCTTTGCAATAGGGCCATTGAACTGGATCCTATATTGAGCGATCCGTATGTCACAAGAGCGCAGTACTTCACTGCTATCGATACAGTTGCAGCAATTAGGGATTTTAAGCAAGCTATTTCCAACGGAGCACATCTTCCCCGTCCTTATTGGAGGTTCGGTCAATTTCAAAACTTCCAAAACTGGGATGTGGCCGCTGCCTTAAAACTTGCATTCCAGGGTTTACAAAGGCAACCAGAGCCTTGGCTACTGGCGCAGTTGCTCAGCGACATTGGTTGGTATTATTTGTCGGTAGCAGATTACCAAAAGGCAGAATATTACCTGGGCAAGGCTCTGGCTTATGACCCGGACAACATAGGTCTTATGGCTGGCAACGGACAGCTATATAAGGTTACTGGACAATACGATAAGCTGCATAGATTGGCACAGAGAATCATGGAAATTTCTCCTCTTAACCGGGGACTTTATGAAATGGGTATGTACCATTTGATGATAAAGGAATATGAAGAATCGATCCAATATTTTGATCAATATTTTACCAGGGCATCCGAAACTGCGGCTCATGGCGTGATGTACAACAACCATATGTATGGCTACGCCCTGCTTAAAATCGGCAAGCAAACTGAGGCCAACGAGAAGTTTGAACTTGTTCTAAATCTCATACGTGATCAGGGCCATCCCACTGAAGACTACGAATATGCAAAAATTTATTCGGCCAGGGGAATGGTAGACAGCGCCTATTATCATCTTGAAAAAGCCGTGGCAGGCCCAATCCATTGGGGCATGTCTGATTTTATGGAGCGTGATCCTTTGTTTGAAAACATAAAAGATGAGCCAGAGTTTCAACGATTGGTAGGAATTGCCAGGGATAAGGTGCGGCTAAAAAGAGAAGAAGTAAGGAAATTGGAAGAATCAGGGGTGATACCGAAGAGTTTGGATGAGCTTGAGTTGTATTAAATGTTCTAAGGTGATCCACGCTGGCAAGAGATGCTGGATAAAGTGGGGTTTCCTAAGTGAATGTGAATGGCCGCTTTTGGCCGTAAGCAGTCATTGAGTGAAAAGCCAGTAACGACGCAAAGTGGCCAGTCACGGATGACTTTCAACAATTCTCTTATTGTTTGCACGGGCTTATATTCTTACTAAACTGGTTAATAATCTTGGATATAAGTCTGCCCATATCGAAATCGAAAAAGAATACGATATGGGCAGACCCAAGGAAAATAAATCAAGAATTGATGCTATTGTCAGCAACTAATTTAAATGGACGGTAGAACTGTAACAAACAAATCTTGGGTGTTTCCATTGTTAAGACGGAAACTTAGGGTATAGTTACCGGCAACGGCTGAGTCCGTGGTGAATTGAACAAGCAGCAAACCAGTCGGCGACCCGGTAATAAACGCAGGGATCTCTGCGGAGGGACCTTCGGTGGTTAGACTGTAATTGTTTGCGCCGGGAGGTGCATCAATCCGCACTTGACCCACGGTAGATCCGTTCTGAACCAACAAACCATGCGAGAGGTTAACCATTTGAAGATCGACACCCAGGAACGGTTCATTGTCTTTATCCCATAAATACATACCTACCCGAACTGCTGATTCTCCCAGAATCACTTTTTGATAAATTGGGTTGAAGAAGGGAGGTGGTGGACCCCCGCCGCTAAATAGGCTAATCGCATGAATACTGGGTCGGGATTTGGGAATAATGATAACTTCACCAATTCCGCTCATGATCTTCGAGGGTGCAGGACCTGGTCGAATTCTAATGGGAATTTCATATTTCCCCGGTTTTGGATTTTCAAAACCCAGCAATAGCAAATGGGCCTGTTTGGGTCCTGGTCCAAACATGTCCACAAGGTAATCACCAGTCAAGGTGGCAGTAATGGTGTTACCATCTACTGTCGTTGTCCACGGAAAGATGAAGGGGGGGGGAGGGGGGTTCAGAGCTGGGGGGCTCTGCGGCCATCCTTGCAACAGAAATATGGAGTTGGTGCCTCCCCCTGTATTGACGAATTCACTAGGAAGTTTCACCTCAACGGTAGCGCCGGCCTTCAGACCGATTCCGTCAACGGTCGGGTCTATATCCACAAAAGTTAACACAATGTCGGTTTTAGCTTTGGCGGTTGTACCGTCAGGAGCTATCGGTGCTTTTCGAATAGAAACCTCAAGGTATTCAGTGGCTCCATTTGAAGGTAGAATTACATTACTGAGTTCACTAGGATTCAGGAAGCTCTCATCAGCACAGCTGTTTAAAATTAGCATGGCAATTATTAGTGCGTTTGATAATTTTTTCATCTTTGAAAACTGTTTAAATTAAGGTTAATACGACTTTGTGAAAGGTAAGATTTACATTCTAAGGCATTGTAAACAAATGTCCCAACAGTATTAAACTATGTTGAAATGACTTAACTTATGTTGCATCTAAGCTATGAGGAAGAAAATGACAGAATTTATACAGAAGAGTATGGAAAAAATTCCGTGTCCATTCACATTAGCTTTCATGAAGCAAAAGTCTTGACCCTACGCGCACCCGAGTTTGGACATTCATTGAATGATGCCAGTAATAAACATGCTAGGGATTTTGAAAGAAGATTTAAATATTCCAAATATCAATATGCCTAAGCATAAATATGATGGATTCAAAGTCGCTAGCTGATCCTATTTTAAAGCAAATAGAAAGGGTTGTTTTAAATAACTTAGATAACGATCAATTAACTGTTGATGAGATCTCATCGACAGTTGGAATCAGTCGATCTCAGCTACATCGAAGACTAAAACAACTAGTCGATAAATCAATTAGTCAATACGTAAGAGAGGTTCGATTAAATGAGGCTGTTAAATTGATCAATTCTGAGAATATTTCAACAAAAGAGTTAGCATATCAAGTTGGTTTTAGCAGTTCGACTTATTTTAATAAGTGCTTCCATGAGTATTTTGGTTATACACCTAGTGAACTAAAATCTAAAGTCTCCTTAAAAAGAAGCGAACATCAAACTAAGAAGAAGAGCATTGTCTTATCGATCATAATTGCATTGACTCAGTCTTTTTGGGGAGTTCTAGCAATAATATTAGTGATCCCTGGATATATTTTTTATAACAACACTACCGGAAATGAAACTGAAATTGCTTCCGAAACGGAGATTGTAGATAAATCTATTGCGGTGCTACCTTTCATTAGCTTGAGCACTGACCCTGAGAAACAGTATCTGGCTGATGGAGTGATGGATGCCATTTTACTTCATCTTTCTAAAATTGAAAATCTAAGAGTAATCACTCGTACATCGGTTGAACGCTATCGAAACACTACCATGACGATTCCGGAAATAGCCGCTGAATTGAATGTTCATCATATACTTGAGGGTAGCTTTCAGAAACATGGAGATAAAGCCAATTTAATAGTTCAGCTTAGCAATGCTCAGCCAAATGAAGATCACCTTTGGGTCAATGAATATAATCGTGACTGGTCCGATATATTTGCTGTTCAGAGTGAAGTTTCACAGACTATTGCCAGAGAATTACAAGCTGTAATCACTCCTGAAGAGGAAAAACTAATCAGAAAATTTCCTACCACAAATGTAGCTGCCTATGAATTAAATATAAGGGGGAATCATGAGATGAAATCCTATTGGCGTACTGGGAACAAGAAACACTTTCATGCAGCTCGCAAATTATTCGACAAAGCCCTTTTGATCGATCCAGAATACTATGGAGCTACAGCCGGTAAGGGTGATACTTTCATGGTAGAAGGAAATTATGATTCAGCTTTTTTCTATGTAGAAAAGTTGATAGTTCTTGATCCTAAGTCCGGTTCAGCTTATCGGTTAAAAGGGGAATGTTACTATTTTATGGGCAAACTCGATCTTGCTGTTGAGAGTTATACAAAGGCTATAAATATGTCCCACCCCCATATCAGCTTCTGGCCTCATCTTCAACTAGGGCGAACACTAGTTGCCAAAGGCGACATAATAGAAGCACTTTCATATTACTCCAAAGCACTTCAACTGGATCATGAAGGAATGGTGTGGACATACGTTTTTCTAGCTAGTGCCTTTGCTAATATCGGGGAGTATGACAGGGCCGCCAGGTATCTTCAAACGAGTATGGAATTAAATGACAATTGCAACATAATTATGTCTTATGCCAGCGTGTTACTGGCTCAAGGAAAATTTCCACAGCTGGTTCAATTCATTAATTCAAAATGCGACCAGCAAGCATGCGAACAGTCTTGTAACCAGGTTATGTTTCAAAATTCCTTAATGCAGGGTGATTTTGTAGAAGCGGCGGAATACGCTGCTAACATGCAAAGTACCAGGATAGAAACCTATGGTCTATTCCTCAGTTATATGGATTATGAGATTGGTTATGTCCATTATCAGCTAGGGAGAACAGATGAATCTGATAAAATATTCAAAGAGGAAATTCAAAAGCTGGAATCCATAGACCATGAAGCTGCTGTTCCTTATTTACATCTTTCCAGGATTTATGCTTTCAAGGGAGAAAGAAAAATGGCATTAGAAAACCTCAACGAATTTGCTGAACGAGGATTTACCGGTTGGTGGCACGACTTTATTATGATCGATCCGTTTTTCGAGAGCCTCAGGGACGATCCAGAGTTCAAGGCAATTGTCAAGCAGGCACAGGATGAAAAGGCTGCATTACGAGTGCAAGTCCGGGAGATGGAGGAACGTGGGGAACTCACTTTATAATGATTCTGCGAACGGCCGCTTTTGGCCGAAAGCGGCCATTGACGAAAGGCTGGAAACGACCCAAATCGGCCGGTCAGTACTAAGGTTAGTGGTGCTTTTAATTTGGCTGCAACATATTTCAAGTCCTTTCAACATAGTTTAATCCAATGCTGACATTTTATTGAAATTTTCTATACAGGTAGCAAACTAAATGATACAGGTACCGGGTTTTAAAATCATTTCCTTGCTAAAACCCCCTTGGTTGTAGAATACTTCTTAACAATACCTTCACAGATTCTTTCTGAATTAGCCAGAATTGTTAATGCCGGATTAACTGCCAGTGAAGTGGGTATGGAAGCACCATCAGAAACATACATTCCCGGATAATCAAATACTTCTCCGTGAGAATTCAAGACACCCATATTTTTAGAATCTCCCATTCTACAAGAACCTAATTGATGAGAGGATGTAAAATGAATATCCTTATGCGGGTTACCCATTCTGTCAACCAGATCGACATTTAATAATTCACAGCCACTATCCTTGAAAATGGATTCCACCAGATTTTTGGTCTTTTTGTAGTAGGACCTTATTTGATCATCAAGATCCAGATCCAGAGTCGGTTCACCTTTTCGGTTCAATGAAATACTTCCGGTGGGTGAGCCCATTCCGATACCTATCAGAATCAGTACTCTATGCCTTAGTTGTTTCATTAATTCAACATGTGACTTACCCCAATAATCATTTTTACCATTGCCATTCCTCCTGCTCAATCTTGCAGCGGCTATTGTTTGCACGGGTAAAGGTTTAGCCGGTATCACTGTTACACCGTGGGATTCCAGAAAATGAAAGCTAATCATTCCAGGGATAGATCTTCCGGAATACATATCTCCATCAGGACACCAGGAGGGTATTAAACCCGCTGTCTTTACGCTTCCGTTGAAAGCAATGTTCTTCCCCAGTTGCAGGCCAATTTGCGACAAGTATCTCTTTGATCGCAACAATAGTGCTGCAGTACCAATTGTTCCTCCCGCCAGGACGAGAATTTTAGTGCGAAATAGGCGTTCCTTACCGTTGGTAGAGCTGATGACCTCATAACGATACGGAATATTATGAATATTATCAGACCCGCTATTAAGCCCGAAATCTGGCAATGGTTTAATTACTTTGGCATCCATATCGCAAATTATTTCAGCTCCTGCAGCTTTAGCCTGCGGTAAATAGTTTAAGAAAAGAGCTTGTTTGGCGTTAAAGACACAGCCGGTTATACAGAATCCGCTATTCATGCAATTTTTGACAGCAAATGGAGCCCTGTCAACCGTATATCCTAATTTCTTCATCAGCAATGAAAATACCAGGCCGGTATTAGGCACATCTTTTTTGCTGATTTGCTCAACGTGCAACATTTTTTCAGCAATGTCATAATAAGGGTCAAGTACAGACCGATTGATTTCCTGAGGCCAAATTCGATTCCCATAGTCATCTTTTTGTTCAAAAGCTTTGGATGGAGTTCTGAGGCTGACCATTTCGTAAAAGCCGGACCCTCCTCCTAATCCTTCCACATAGTTCAAACTCAAATTATTGCCACTTAGGCTTTTTATATACTTGGTTATATATTTTGGGTCCTGTGTCATCTTTAAGTCCTTGTGCGGATCAATATGTGGTCCTTTTTCCAATATGACAGTCTTGAAACCTGCTCTTGCAAGTCTCAATGCTGGAGCTGAACCGCCGAAACCTGTACCTATTATAAGCGTGTCGGTGAATATGGTTTTCATGATTATTTTGATTTAAGCTGGATTTCCAGTTTTAGTAGCTGGTAAGCCCAATAATTCGTCTGTGTTTTTGTATGTTGGCACATATTGATAGGTGCCTTTAAAATCTATTAATTCGCAGCCTTTGTCATTGTTTGTAAGGCCACTGTATACTGCGATCTGAGTGAAAAATACAGCTCCAGTATAAAGTTGGGTAGCAATCAAATTGCTATCCAATCCATCTTCGATAACTTTTGTTCTTTCCTGGATTGATAGTTTGTAAAATATTTCTCCAAACATTTTTTCAGACCGGATATTCAGATCCTTTGAAAAAGCACAAGTATATTTATGGAACTTGTAAAACTTATCGTAAAATATTTCTACAATCTGTGGATTCGTGTCATCTATTCCAGGTATTACCGTGCCAACAAACGCTTTTAGCGTACGATTTACTTCTGTGAGATCATCGAGAACTTTTTCTTTCTTAATGTCCAATGCCAACCTGATGGGGGAGCAACTAACTGATGCTCCGGCCATTATCCAAAAAATACCGGTTAAGACCTTCCTCCTGGATAAAATTTCATCCATCTGAATATTCATTAATTCTCTCTTTACCATAACCGTTACTTTTTATCATTAAGAAATCAAATTGAAACTCAACAGAAACTCCAAGTGATTGAAACCTCTGTTTCTGCTTATCATCAATATAAAATAGACAGATGGTATTATGAAATTGATCTCTACTGACCTAAATGAAGATTTTGCGGTTTCTAATAAAATTTAAAATGATAATGATAAATCAGACTAGAGATTGCATTTAATCTTCCGAAAAGGAGACTTGTGGCAGGATTTAAGAAAATTTTAAATGTGTAAGCGAGTGTTTTTGTGGTATTTGCAAAAATTAAAGTCGATCGTAAATGAAGCGTGGAATGAAATTGAGAATAAAGCCAATCAGGCCCCATCTTTTGGTAATATAGACCACACTTCTTTTGTTTTTGATAGCTCTATATATCTGTTTTGAGGCTATTTCAGGTCGGGCAGACCAAAATTTCTTCACCTCGACTTTTTTTGTATCTACAAATCCAGGCCTAACTTCAGTGAGGGTAATTTTCAACTTTTCTTTCACGGTTTTTTGCCTCAAGGACTCGAAGTACTTGATTTGGTATGATTTGGATGCAGAATAGGCCGGGGCATGACGAATACCCCTCATACCTGCAATGGAAGTAAAGCCAACAATTTGTCCATAACCTTGTTTTTTAAAAAAAATAAATCCCCAATTTATTACTTGCGTAAAAGCCATTACATTGAGATCAATGATCTTTTTGTCCGTATCATAGAGTATTTGTGGGTTAATGTCACCTCTGCCTGCTGAAATAATCAACAAATCCAGACCCTTTAATTCTTCGACCAGGCCGTTGAGCTTCTCTTCATTTTTCAAATCTATCAGGTCAAAGGGAAAACAAAGGATGTGGGTGGGGTTCAATGACTTCACTTCCTGTAGTCTATTGGTGTTTCTCCCTGTAATGGCCACTTTACAACCATTTTTAGCCAAAATAAGTGCTACTTCCTTCCCCATTCCAGCAGATCCTCCAACCACAATAGCTTTTTTCATAGCACTGAATATTCTCAGCTACCTAACTTAAAGGATTATTGCATTAAAGCAAATGTTGGTGGTGTTGAATTAACGACCGGCCGCTATTGGCCGAAAGCTGCCACTGGGCAATCTTTGATTCTGCAAACATAGATACACCTTCATATTATTTTTTGTAATTTGTATATATATGCCTTAAATCCGATTTATATAACTAAGGAATGAAACGATTTAGTCAATTTTTAATCGTCTTTGCAGTACTCACAATACAATGTGATAACGATGACCCTAGCATTAGCGATAATATTGAGATTTCAGACAATCATGGAGGTTTTGATTTCTGGATAGTAAAACTGGATAGATCGGGTATTATTCAGTGGCACAAAAGCCTTGGTGGACATAGGGCGGAGGAGGCAAGATCGGTTCAGCAAACTGCCGATGGAGGATATATCGTTGCTGGAAGTACAAGGTCTAATGATGGGGATGTTTCAGGTAATCATGGGTTTGAATGGCCTACTGATTCTTGGATAGTAAAACTGGATGCATCCGGTACCATTCAGTGGCAGAAGTGTCTTGGAGGTAGTAAAACTGAGCGTGCTAATTCAATTCAACAAACTGCCGATGGAGGATATATTGTAGCTGGATATACAGATTCCAATGATGGTGATGTTTCAGGTAATCATGGGGATGATGATTCTTGGATAGTAAAACTAGATGAATCAGGAAGTATTCAATGGCAGAAATCTCTTGGAGGCAGTGAGTGGGAAAAACCTTATTCAATTCAACAAACTACCGACGGAGGATATATTGTTGCCGCAAGTACAAGGTCTAATGATGGGGATGTTTCAGGTTATCACGGAGAGGGTGATAATTGGATAGTAAAACTGGATGGATTGGGTACTATTCAATGGCAGAAATCTCTGGGAGGTAGTGAGTGGGAAAACCCTTATTCAATTCAACAAACCACCGATGGAGGATATATTGTTGCTGGAAGTACAATGTCTAATGATGGTGATGTTTCAGGTTATCATGGACAAGTTGATAGCTGGATCGTAAAACTGGATGAATCAGGAGGTATTCAATGGCAGAAAAGCCTTGGTGGTAGTGGTTTCGATCATGCTTATTCAATTCAACTGACACCACATCATCACCCCCACCATTGATCGCACGTAGGTAGTATCCATCATGTGTTTTCAAAGCAACTACTTGTTGATCTTGAAGATAGCCTGACCTGTCTGGGTAGATGGTCGTATTTTGGCTTGAACATCCACTCATAATCGTTATACACCCAAGAAAAGCCATTAATGTTCTCATTTATATTGTTAGTGTGTCATTTAATGTTAGTACGTCATCAATAACTATGTAACCCTACTTAAAGTTACATAGTTATCAGGACTACCTATTCATTGGTCATCAAAGGGATTATAAGTTTCAGTTGAACGGCCGCTTTTGGCCGAAAGCAGCCGTTGATAAGAAATAATTTTTTAGTGACCTGGGACCATTATGTGGGCGTGAGGTGTACCGGCCCACATGAGCCATGGCCGAAAGTTATTGATCTCAGTTGATAATCCAGTGGACTCCCTAGTTGCATTAGGAACATGAATTACCGAAAGAGGTAAAGCGCCTTCAGGAGAGTGTCCACGAAGCGTGTAACGTATTGCTAATTGTGGCATGCTAATTTTACCAGATTCAATCTCTGCGGCGACAATATCAAACCATGATTCGTCGTTCGAGGCAAGTTCTCGCCTACGGTTCATCCACGGTTCTAAACTTTTTGGGAAGCATACCACAAAAAAAGCCCCTCGGGCATCAATCGAATTAGGATCATCTCCCCAACAGATCATGTCATTTTTACCCTCCCTCAATATGACCCCTTCGCTGGCTCCATTATAGCCGATAATTTTTGCACCATCTCTTAAACTTTCTGGTAAAGCACGCACTGTTTCAATTATTTGCTGTTCGGGGCTTTTTACCTGAGCGTATAATGCAAAACATGCTATTGACAACCATATTGATAAAAGTAATTTGGGAGCAACATTTCTGATGATCATAAGAGAAAAGATTTTAAGTGGTAGACATTCATTGGTTACTATGCTAAAAGTAACTATTCAAACAAAAAACAAGAACAGGCAACATCATTACCACTAACTAAAATTATGTATGGACATGCGTCCGCTTATACACGATAACAGACCTTCAGCAAAGTTGCTAGCAAGGGTGAAATAGTCTTGCAAATATAGGATTAACAGGTCTATATATCTACATTATAGGCCCCAAGTTGGGCGCCATTAAAAAACAACAATTGAAACACAACTATGAAAGCAAGATACATCGCCATTTTTTTTATTTCCGCAGCAACTTTGCTTTTGGAACTATCTCTTACCAGAATATTATCAATTGCCTTTTTCTATCATTTTGGTTTTTTGGTGATTTCAACTGCGCTGCTGGGACAGGCGTTTATTAAGGACGTTGTAGCACATATATGCCTAAGAAATAAGAATTTAATAAACAATCAGAAATAGAATAAACCTTAAAATGAATGAAGAACTAAAAGCAGATTACTGTATCGTTGGTGGAGGTATCGCTGGAATTATCCTGGCCAGCAAACTTGCAGCAACTGGAAAAAAAATTATTATACTAGATCAAGGGCCTCGATTTTCAGAGGAAAATCGCACGAATATGCGACTCAAAAGCCAGGAAGATTTAAATGATTTTGCTGATTACAATGATAACACAGATCCTGCTTCAATAACTCCACTTAGTTCTGCAAGTACAGAAGATCAGATTGTAGAGTGGACAAATCATAGATTGTTTGGAATAGGAGGCACAGCGCTTCATATTGAAGGGTTTATGATGCGCCCGGTTGTGGAAGATATGAGTGTTAAAACTCTTTATGGTTATGGTCGTGACTGGCCAATAAGCTATTCTGAAATAGAACCCTGGCTCCTTCAGGCTGAAAATGAAATTGGAGTTTCAGGAAACGATGATAATCCTTATGCCTCGTCAAGATCTGGCCCATTTCCCATGCCAGCTCATAAATTCTCCTATTTTGACAGTAAAATTTTTGGCCCTGCACTAAAAAAAATAGGAATTACCGGACATTCTTGTCCTCGAGCAGTTAATTCCATTCCTTATCGTGGTCGTTCGGCCTGTCTGGCTTGTCGTGCATGCAAGTTTTGTCCATCAGGAGCTCGTTATTCACCAGATCGAGTTCATGTTCCAATTCTTGACAAACATGCAAATGTTTCGATTCTGGAAAATATTAGCGTACGTAAACTTGAGACAAATGCGAAAGGCAATAAGATTATTGCGGCTCATGCCTTACGTATTAATGAAAAAACGCCATTGACTATAATTGCCAATCAATTTATTGTTGCGATGGGTGGAGTAGAAACACCTCGAATGCTTTTACTTTCTGCTGACAATGGTATTCACAAAGATGGGCTTGGAAATTTAGGTGGACAACTTGGCCTTGGGTTTAGTGATCATCCCTCCCCGTATATCACCTTTGATGTCGGTCGGCCTGTAGGAAGTCGGCTTGGTTTTGAAACAATGATTTCCGACCATTTTCGTACTCATACCAACAGGACAGAACAGCCCACTTTTTCAATGCTTCCAGCACCTGCCTTAGATTGGTTTGCTGTTGGTAATGAGGCTACTTTATGGTCGACAGATGACAATAACTTTTCAATTGAAGATCTCCGCAATAGTATATCTCAAATGGCTTCTCTTTGGGCATTTACTGAAATGGAAGGCAATGGGAAACTGGAACTAGACAATAGCGAATTCGATGCATTTGGATCAGCAGTTGCGAAAATTACAATAAAGCTAACAGATTGGGATAGCAGAGGTCCTGGCAAGTTGATTGAACTGGCGCCTGAAATAGCAGAAGCGATGGAGGCGAGAAATGTTTCAGCAATTATTCCACAAGGATACGGATTAGGCTATCACCCTTCCGGCGCTACTACTATGGCAAAAAATCCGGATGAAGGTGTATGTGATCCAGACCTTAAGGTTTTTGGGTTGGACAATCTTCACCTTGTCAGCAATTCCGTGTTCCCTCACATGGGTTCTAATCCGCCAACCTTAACTATAGTTGCATTAGCCTTAAGATTAGCGGCACATTTTAACGGGAAAAACATATGAAACCAAAGCAAATAGTAACTCGACGTCGATTTGTAATCCAAAGTTCTAGATTACTTGCATTTATACCTTTTGCAGGTACAATTGGTTGTATTTCGGATACTGTTTCAGAGCTAAGCCCTGAAGATTCTTTAAAAAAACTAATCTATATTATTGGTCCGTGGACTGTAGAGGATCAGATAATTGCAGAAGATTTCACAAAGCGTTTCCTTAAAACAAATCATGCGGATCAATTTTTACCAAAATCAGTTAAATTGATTCAAAGGCTCTCTAAGCAAATATCAGAAGAAGCCATGAGTGTTAAAGAAATTGACCTTGATAATATACCTAAGGAAGAACAGGAAATATTAATAAATCTATCAAAACAACTTTACAGTTTTGTAGAAGTAAGATTTTATGTTTCACATGAACCTCCTTGGGGTCAATGCCAGGGTAATGCAATGTGGCATACGAGAATTCCGAAGTAATTATATGAACAGTCTTTATTTTCTAGTGAATGAAAGAGCTAAAACGTGCTACAACACTAGCTATACGATAATGCTCCCAAAAGGTCACACTACGCATAGCTAAATCGTTGAACGGCCGCTTTTGGCCGAAAGCAGCCGTTCGCTGAATGTCATACCGTGGCCAAAACCAAGCGAGATTGTATATTTTTTTGAGGATCATATTCAGTACTATTTTTCCATAAAGCATAGATAAGAAGCAACAGTTTTTTAGCCACCACCATTATCCCTTGTTTCTTTGCTGCTTGTCTTTGATTAAGCTGTTGATAGATTATTTTCATCAGCTCATTGCTCCTGGATGAACTCAATGCGGGCATAAATAAAGCTTTTCTAATATGGGGATTTCCTTTTTTGCTTAGTCTTCCTTTGGATGATTTCTGGCCTGATTGATTAATGAGTACATCCAGTCCAGCATACCCTACCAACTGCCTTCGATTTCTTATAATACCAAACCCATTGGTTTCAGCAATTACCGTGGCCACAGTTAGTAGTGATAGACCTTTGACTTTAGTGATTCTGTTAACCTTCGAGGAGAGCATTTCAGAAGATTCAACTAAGGTTTTCAACTCTGAATCAATACTCATGATTTGTTTTTGTAACAGTTTGAGTCGCTGCTTAGATCTTCTTAGGGTGCTTTTGGCTATTTGGTAAGCGCTCTGTTGGGCGTGTATCTTATTCATGATCACTGTCTTCTCCTTCATAAGACTCTCTCTTTCCCTGGTTAATGAGCGCATCTGGGCATAGATGGGATCTGCTGGCACCCAGTTATCCAACTGCCTTTCCAGTGCAAGTTGGCTAAGTAATCTCGCATCAACCTTGTCTGTCTTTACTTTTTGAGTGATGCTTTTAAAAAATGCTCTGGATTTGGAGGGAAGGATAATGGAAACTTCATAACCGTGCTGATATATTTTATGCGCTAATAGCTCATGATATACACCACTGGCTTCCAGGATAAATTGGACTGGTACCTGTGCAGTACATAGACGTCTAACTTCCTTTAAGAAAACAGT
>PVMK01131481.1_pt1 | contig 18387 bp, 20 predicted proteins | sample 1853481 | NCBI WGS metagenome assembly PVMK01 (sample SAMN08533507, study PRJNA380276) | Marine sediment metagenome, whole genome shotgun sequencing project. | reverse complement strand
TACACCGGGCGCAACAGGCGTCTGGGCGCCTGAAAACACACGTACGGCGATTTTTGACGCCATTAAGAACAAGGAGACATTCGGCACGTCAGGTCCGCTAATTCGGGTGCGCTTCTTCGGTGGCTGGGACTTCTCCAAGAACCTGGTTAAAGACAAGGACTTTGTGAGCAAGGCCTATAAAGAAGGTGTGCCCATGGGGCAGGATTTACCGAAAAAATCGAGCCAGGCGCCGACATTCGCAGTCTGGGCACTTAAAGACCCCGACAGCGGGAACCTCGATCGCGTCCAGATCATCAAGGGTTGGTACAAAAACGGCCATCCTTGGGAGAAGGTCTATGACGTGGCCTGGTCAGATGGTCGGAAAGTCATTACCAGCACTGGCAAGTTGCCGGCGGTAGGCAACACGGTCGACATCAAGGATGCCAGTTATACCAATACAATTGGTGACACGCAGTTGGCGGCGGTCTGGACGGACCCGGACTTCGACCCATCTCAACACGCGGTGTACTACGCGCGCGTGATCGAGATACCCACGCCGCGCTGGACCACCTTCGATGCCAAGGCTTTGGGTGTTGAGCCACCAGCGGATGTCCCCGCGACCCTCCAGGAGCGGGCCTGGACGTCACCAATCTGGTATACCCCGGAAGCCAATCTGGTGAAAAAGCAGGATTTCTATCCCGGCCTGAAGCCGTGGCTGCCCTAGTGCCAAATTCCCCCACCCCTGTATTTCAAGGAACGACTGGTGAGTAATACTGTTATGCGGTTGTTGAAAGAGCCGTTGCTTCAATTCCTGTTGCTTGGCGCCTGTATCTTCGGATGGCCGCAAAGTCGATGCCAAAGCGGGTAAAGCACCGTCTGTTGGCAATACGGTAGAGGTTAAAAAGCCATTTATACCAACCTTTTATTTACTGATCTTAAGCCCTTCCACGCCAATTGACAGTGCCAGTCCCTCGGAGTGGGAGGTCAGGTGCAGGGAGACACCCTTGCTGTTTTTGACCCAACTGCCCTCGCGACCCTTCACACCGGTAATGCCGGCTTCGGCTTTGAAATAGATGGCGTAAAAGTCTTCCACGTTGGCCAGGTTGTAGACATCACCGCTGACTTCTGCAACGGTCACACCGATGCCGCCGACCTTGGCCCCTGTCAATTTGAAGGCGTGCTCCGCGCCGTCAAAGGTCAGTGTGCCCTTGCCCCAGTCGCCGCCCAGGAGCAGACCCACTTCGGTTTCTTTCAGGGTTAGTGTGCCTGAGGGTTTTACATCTTCAGCTGCGGCAACAGTGCCTATCATCAGTAGTGCGAGGGTTGATAGCACAATGGCGAAGCTGCGTATGAATTCGTATGGTTGCATAATGTATCTCCGAATGGGGTTGTGTATGTATGCCAGCCAGGGCAAGCCCCTTCAATTTAGTATGTGTAGCGCTTTTTTGCCAGTTTTTCTTATTCTGGGGACACAATACTTAATTCATAAAGATCGCGTGGGCTAGAAATCCTGCGAGATCGAATTAAGTATTGTGTCCCCGAAATGCTTTTGTGTCCCCGGAATGCTAAGCGACGACCACTCGGTGATCAATGTAATCCAACGGCACTTCGATGGTCTCTTGCAAACCCTCGAAGCCACCCAGTTGTTGCAGTAGCGGATCGACACGCTGCTTGTCTTCTGCGCTCAGCGATTGGTAATACCGTAGTGGCCGTTGGAACATCCACTGCTGGAAGGGGATCACGCAGCGCTTGCCGACTGCGTTGCCCAGCCGGAATTCGTGCCTGCCAACGTACCTGGGCAAGCTGCGTTTGTCGGGGTGTTGTTTTACCCATTCAGCAGTTTTATGCATTGTGGTGATCAGTGTCGGGAACTGTTCTGTGAACATCCGTCGCAGTATCGGGTAAAGCATTGCAGGCACCTCGTCGTCTGGCAGGAATTCGCCCGCATCTCCCGCGGGGTTCTGCATGCGCTGCGTCCACGCGTAAACATTCGGGGCGATCCGCTGCATCAGCTGTTTAGGGTAGGGGTCGCGGGCCATATGGGCGTACAGGGGCGCTATCAGCCCGAAATCGCCGATGGATGGTCTGCTACCCAGAAGGAAGTCATGATCCTGCAGGTGGCGATCGAAGTCCCTGAGGAATTGCTCGGTGCTTTTCTCAACTTCCGCTTCGGTATTCCTGTTCATACCCAGCAGGGGGCGATAGCCGATGCCGAAGAACAGGGCCAGGGGCAGGGCGAAAATCGGTTTTGCCCACTGGGGCCAGTGCGGCTTTAGCGCATCGCCGAACTGGCCCAGGATGAAGCGCAGGTTGTAACGTTTGTAGCGCCATCGATAGTGCATGGCGGGCATCACCAGCCACTCATCGCCATAGACTTCCAGCAACAGGGCCACCAGCTTTTGCAGCGGTGTATCCGGGTATACCGATGGTTGCGGAAAACGTTGTTCGAGACGGTCTATGATGACCGTCGTGTCCTGTAGATATTCGCCTTCCGGCGTGACCACTACCGGCACGATTTTTCTGCCCACTTGCGCTTTGATACGATCGTGAATATCCAGTGACAGCTGTTCCTCGAATGGAATTTTCTTGTAGCGCAAATAGGCGCGAGTTTTACCAGAGTACAGGGAGACTTCGTGCGCCAGGTGCTGGTATACGCCGCCGGACTGCTCGCCTTGATTATTCATGAATTGTTCTCTGCATTGCTGGAAACAGCGCTTTTGCTCACGCCAGTACGTAAGCGTAGTCGTCACGCACAATGGGCCTTTGCAGCGCCAGTTCAAAGATATCGCCAGCGCCGACACCGCGCAAAATGCCCTCGTATTGCGCCAGTTCCACGTCAGTCATTTTTCCCATGATTGTGGTGACATGCTGATGCAGTGTCAATGTATCCAGGAAGGCGGCATGTTTGACGATTCCCCCCTGTTGCATATGTTCGACTTCTGCGAGGATCTGGTGGTTGGCTTTCACACCGTCATGCGCAACGATGTCTCCGCTGGATTTGCCCGGTAGCCACTCGTGGTATGCCGCCGCTGTGGCAAGCATTTCCGGGCCGTAGTCGGAGGCGGTGAACGCCAGCAGAGCAGTGAGGGTCTCCGGCAATTCGTCGGGTGAGAAGAATCCGGGCGGTACGTACCACAGTTCCGGATCGGCCACCGGCGCGCGCCCCATGGTTTCTATCCAGCGGTACAGGGCGGGGGCTTTGAGCTTTAACTGGCTGCTGGAGGACGGGTCGCGGCCCAGGTGGGCGTAAACAGGCGCCATCAATCCAAAATCGGCGATTGAGGGGCTGCCGCCCAGCAGGTAGGGGTACTGCAGGAAGTGCGCGTTCAGAATCTCATACAAACGCGCGGTGGACTGTTCAATGATCGCGGTGTTCTCATCGCCCACACCAAGCAGTGGCAAATAGTCCCAGATATGTTCGGCGTAAATCCGGCCGGCGGTTTTCTCCGCCTGGTCACGGACCTCCTTGATTTGTAACGCATGAGCGTACACTGGTGCAAAAACGCACCACGGTTTGCTGGAGGGTAACAGTGGTGCGTTACGTGTTCGGTGTATACCCATTGCAACAGTATCTGTTGCCACTGTCCCGCGGCCGCTTGCAGGCACTGAGTATCGCCTGGGACAGCCGACCGGTGGCGGAAGGCGGGCAGCGCTGGTATCACTTGTATCCCGATGAGGTGATCGATCACCAGGATCCGCAGCCACCCTCCCCGCTTCCAGCGGGTCAAGGCACCGGATAAAAGTGAGCTGGAGGACCTGGTGCAGCTGATCAGTCAGCGTGTAGGCCGTTGTCTGGAGCGCCAGGGCTTGCTGGAGCAGGATACCGAAAGCGCCTGGCTGGACCTCGACCCTGCTGAAGATACCGATGCCATGCCCCAGATTCTGGGCAGTTCCGTCTCCTATCGGATAGCCGTCGGGCCACAGCAGGGGCGAAAGGCCTTCATGATTCGCACCATCCGTCCGCTGGACCGGCCTGACTCCGGGCTGGAACGTGTCGCCAAGGCTAGTGGATTCTCACTCCACGCTGGCGTGAGCTGTGAAGCAAATCAACGAAACAAACGAGAGCGACTCTGCCGGTACATCGCCCGCCCAGCGGTAGCCATTCCTCGCCTTTCACTGAGCTCCACCGGCAAGGATGGCAATTTCGAGCTGCGCAATGGATATTGGGTGCCATCTTCAAGCAATACATCGGGGTGGTGCGAGTAGACCTTTTCGCAACACCCCTTTTATAACGCCTATACTTCTCATGAAGCCGACCTTGACCACTATTTGCATATGGTCGGGTTCCGGCAGGGTGATGGTCGCGTCTTTATACTCCCCTGGTTTTTCCGCGTATATCTGGCCAACCCAGCCAGCGGAACCCTCCTGGGCGACCACGTCTTTGAGCAATACCCGCCAGGCCATCCGCCAGCAAGCCTGGAGCAAACAGGGCGAAAGTTATCAACAGTGTCATGCGTTGCAGTAATGCCATAGTAATCACCAGTCTTTTATTGGGTTGTTCTATACTCTTGAATGCTGAGTCCAATATATTGACACTTAAAATGCCAATAGCTTAGAATCAGCATTCTGACCACACACGTCACTTAGCACAACTCAGCCAGGCATTCACCATGAAGAAACGGCATATCATTCTCGGCCTGATCGTACTGGCAGCGGTACTGATCTACAGTCAGCGCGCGAGCATTGCACTGAAAATCATGCCCCGGGCGATGGAAAACGTCATGAACAGCAAGGTCATTGAGGATTTGGGAGAGGGCCTGCACGTTACGCTATGCGGCGCTGGCGGCCCCATGCCCGATCCCAGGCGATCTGGCGCCTGCGTGGTCGTGGTGGCAGGCGGCAAGTTATACGTGGTTGATGCCGGCACCAATGGCAGCAGGAACCTCAACCGCATGCGCTATCCCTCCGGTGACATTGCAGCGCTATTTTTGACCCACTTCCACTCAGACCATATCGACGGCCTGGGTGAGATGGCCATGATGCGCTGGGTCGCCGGCGCCAATACCACCCCATTACCCGTACACGGCCCCGAAGGGGTTGCCGATATCGTCGACGGCTTCAATGGCGCCTATGCCCGCGACGCGGTCTATCGCCATGACCACCACGGCGACAACGTGGCGCCATTAAGCGGCACCGGCATGACCGCGGTCAGCTTTCCGGTACCGGCAGAAGGCGAGTCAGTGGTCGTCTACGAGCAGAATGGCCTGAAGGTAGAGATGATTGTGGTGGACCATTTTCCGGTCACGCCGGCAGTCGCCTATTTGTTCAGCTACCAGGGGCGTACCGTGCTGATATCGGGTGACACTGCCAAATCGGCCAATATAGAAAAATTCGCCCAGGGTGTTGATTTGCTGGTCCACGAGGCACTGTCACCCCAACTGGTCAACATGATGAATGCGACGGCAAAAAAAGTCGGCAATTCGATCCTGGAAAAAATCACGCATGACATCCTGGACTACCATGCCAGCCCCGTGGAAGCGGCGGAGACGGCGCGCGATGCCGACGTGGGTCATTTACTGTACTACCACATCGTACCGCCGCTGATTTTCCCCGGCGCGGAAGCGGTCTGGCTGGAAGGCGTGGATGAGGTATTCAGCGACTACACCATGGGGCTTGACGGCACCACATTCACCCTGCCGCCCATCTCGGACGAAATCATAAAAGTCCGCGACGGAATCTAAAGCATTTCATCGGCGATGATATCCAGGGCCTCGGATTGCAAGGCACTGACGTTCATCATGTCCACTTCACCGCGCGCTCCCGACGCCTTCCAGGCCTGCAGGCGCTCGCGGATTTTGTCCTCTGAGCCAATCAGGTGCATGGCATTCACCATCGCGTCGGGCACCGCCTCAATCGCCTCCTGCTGCTTGCCGGCCAGGTAAAGATCCTGGATCCTGTGAGCCTCTTCTTCAAAGCCCAGCCGGGAAACATAGTCGGTATAGAAATTCTTGTTCTTTGCCCCCATACCACCAATGTACAGCCCCAGGTTGCCCTTGATCATCGGTGCCAACTGATCGTAATCCCCCACGGCACAAAACAGATTAGGCGCTACCACGAAGTCAGATCGATTCTTGCCCTTTCCGGCGCGTGCAAACCCTTCGTCCAGGTGTGGTTTGATCACGTCGGTATATTTGTCCGGGTCCAGCATGGCCGGGAATACGCCATCGGCACATTCCGCGGCGCAACGCAGCCCGTTCGGACTGATCGATGCGGTGTAGATGGGCAAATCGGGGTTACCGTGGAGGATACTCTTCAGGGGCTTACCCAGGCCGGTGCTGCCCGGCCCCTTGTTGGGCACCTGATAGAATTCACCGTCAAATTCCAGTTCCGCCTCACGCCGCAGTATCTGGCGGATAATCGCAATATACTCCTTGGTGCGTGTCAGAGGCTTGCCGTAAACCTGCCCGTGCCAGCCCTCGGCCACCTGCGGGCCGGATGGCCCCAGGCCGAGAATGAAACGCCCGCCCGACAGGTGGTCCAGCGTCATCGCGGTCATTGCGGTGGCCGCCGGGGAGCGTGCCGGCATTTCGCCAACAGACTCATGTCAACCTACCAGGTCGCGTATGGTGAGTTTACCCAGCTGCGCCCGGGCGCTCCAGCCCATGGGGGCCTGGATAATCGGATAGTCGGTGCCGGTCATCGCTGTGACCCGGTTGCTGATTGCCATATCGCTCATATCGGTTTTGTTCTCCTCACGTTAAAAAAGTGCCGCTTCGCAGCCGGTACCGGCCAGCAGGGCATCTACCCGGGCCCGGTCGTTGTCACCCAGAGCCTGGTATTGTTCGTTTATCCACTTCAGGCACTTGGCCTGGTAGGGGAAGGTCTGCTGGGCCCAGGGCGCGCCGTCGATCTCCGCTTCCCAGGTTTTCTCGCCCGCCGCCACTGCTTTGGCGTTGGCCAACAGGGCGGGTACGTAGACCCGACCGATTTCCTCGAGAATACCACGTAGGCTGCTGGGGATGGCATCAGGGGCGTTCCAACCACCCTCCGCCGGGTCGAGGCCACTCTGGTCTTCCATCAGGTCCACCCAGGCGACTGTGCGCGGCGACACTTCGTGCGTGATAGCGCGAGGCGTAGGGTCAAAGCCCACCAACTGGGTCAATTGGCCGTATAGAGAGAAGTCCCCCGCGCCGGGGCGATTACCCAGCAGAAAAGGTTGCTGCGCCAGATGATTCTCCATGGCGGCCAGAAACCTGCGGTAACTGGCATCGATCACAGGGGCCGTGGTGTCATTAGAGCCCACCACGTAAAGACGTCCGATCTGCCTCTCGGAAAAAACCGTCTTGAACCGGGTATGCGCCTCCGCCGGCAGACTCACTTGCATACCGAGGGGAAGCAGGGTCCCCGCATTATCTGCATCTTCCTGTGGATACCAACGGTAGTGGAACATGTATTTGGTACACCATTCGTCGCCAAAATCCTCGATCAGGTAATCGATGAACGCCAGTGCGGGGTCTTCGGGCAGCACTGACCGCTCTGGATACAGACTCTCCAGCCGACGGATGATTGGCGTGGAGTCGCACACCGCCTGCACTTCACCCGATTCATCAGGAAACAGGAAGGTGGGGAGAAAGGTTGGTTTGGGCTTTTCAATGCCCATCGCGTCCAGCGTACCCGTTGGATCGGCCCAGGTGACACCGTAGGGAATGTGCCGGTAGCGCAGCAGGGCCACCATTTTTCGGGTATAGGGCGAGCCGGTTCCGCCGATCAGGCGAAGTCTTTCCGAAGAGTGCACGGTTACTACTCCTTTGGTAGTTAAGTATGAGCCCAGAACGGGAGCGCAATACAATTAGGCTGGGTATATTGGCATACATAATGCCATTATGTCACCCTTTGTCTAGAATCAAGACCCGATATTTCACAAGAAATGAGGACGCGCATCTCAACACGGCGTTGGCGGTAACCGACGGCTACTGACGCGTGGCCAAATGGCGCTGGATTTCCCGAGCAAACAGCCACAGCCTGTCCTGGCCCCACAGAGCCAGCAACTGCTCGCCATTCTCGCCCAGCAAACGAAAACTGGGTACACCCCAGAGGCCCGCTTCATACATGGCCAGGCGGTTGGCTTCCACCAGTTCTTCCCAGCCCGGTTGGCCGACGATGTTTTTCGCCTGCTCCCAGTCCAGGCCGGCCTTTTCCACCACCTCTTTCAGGCCCTTGTTGTTATTGCTGTTCACGCCTTCTGCGAAGGCGCAGCTGAGAAAGCTGGATAGGAGTTCGGTACCCTTACCCTGCTCGCAGGCCCATGAGTACAACGAATAGCAACGCCGTACCGGCTCGCCAATGGGGTCGTAAAATTCACCGTAGGGCACGCCCGCATCCCACGCCTCTCGGGCGGCATCCCCAAAAATATAGAAACCCTTCTGCCGGGTGGCTGGCACTCCGCGCATCACCATGGGCAACACCGGGCGCACCACCAGTTTGACGCCGCTGTCCCGGGCGAGCTTGACCGCCCGGTCGAAACTGATCGCGGTATAGGGGCTGCGCAGTGAAGGGTAGACCTCGAGAGTAAGGCTGCCATTGTCCTTCAGATCACCGGCTTCCACGGCGGGTCGGGGCATAATCATGGGCCGCCCCGACTGCGTGTCGGCATCCAGTTCCGCCAAACGTTTTTCCAGGTGATACAGGCGGTCAACCCCCCAGTACCACTCCTGGCCGTAGTAGAACATGGCACCGGAGTAGTGCTGCATTGCATGCCGGCGCGAGGTGCCCGTTTCTGTTTTCGCGTCCGCCTCGGCTTGTGTGGCACTGCCATGGCTCTCAGCCAGAGCCTTCAGGCCGGCCTCATCACCGGCCCACAATGCGCGGCCCACCTCGTCGGCACACGCGATAAAACCGTTGGAGTCCTGTGCTGCCAGGATGGTGGAGGCCAGCTTGACCAGGGCCGGATCGGGGGCAGCATCATGTTCCGGGAATTCCAGGCCATAATCAGGCGCCACGTGAAATGCGTCATAGCGGGAGAGCCGCAACAGGAGCTCCGGCTCAGCCATGTTCTTGCCCTCGGGGCCCCTGACCATGTGACAGATCAGTTCGATATCGTAACGCGCGGCCAGTGACTGTAAAACCTGGGCCGCGAGATGACTGTAGCCGTCATCCACCTGGTGGAAATACTCCACCACGTGGCCCTGCCCGGCCTTGATACGCCGCTTTTCGACTTGCGCCCGCTTCTTCGCACGGCGCTGGGGCCTGGACAGGCGAGTCATTATGGTGGAGGTCAGTCAACGAGCCAAGGGCTTGGGATCCATGGTGGCGGCGCCTCCCTGGTCCTGGAACTGCTGGGTCATGAATACTCCCGGGAATCGATGTCCTACTTAAGAAACATTCATCAAGTCAGTCAGCGCCTCGACAATGATTTCTATGCTGGTTTTCTTGCTCAAGCCCTGGTGCACGCGCAGCCTGTGCCACATCTCAAAAGAAGACGCAGCGTCTATCATTTCACGCCGGTGGGGCGAAACTGTTTTCAGCTCAGGCAACCAGTTATCGAGGTCCTTGCGCAGGCCGCGCTGGTAGCGCGCATAGTTCTTGCGCAAAATTTCATAACGCCAGCTCTGCGCGGCAGTCGTCAGGATAATGTTCTTTTGATTCTCATAGCCGTTGGCGCGGCGCTTAACCGCGTGCAGGATGCGCTCCTCGGTGGTGCCGTCACGATCACCGCCAACAAACAGGGCTTCGGTAGATGCCCGGTTTTGCTCATCCGCCGTGGCAAACAGGTTTTCCATATCCGAAAAATGCCTGAAGAAAGAGCGGATACCCACCCCCGCCCGCTCCGATATCTGCTGGGCGGTGGGTACCAGGACACCCTCTTCTATCAGGGCCATGCCGGCGTCTATGATGGCCTGCCGGCTGCGCGCACTGCGCAGACGACGTCCGTCTGGAACCTCTGTAATTTCACTGTCTGCCAGTTTGCTCACTATACTGTTCACACGTCGAATATTAATGAATTAGCTAAATCTTAGCACAACGCCTTGCACACAAAAAGACCTAATGGCATTATATATGTCATATTATTATACCAGGCAGCACAGATTGAATTATCCATCGCGCACCGTGCTCGACACTTTCTCGTAAAGCCGCGATGCAACAATGGATATAGTGCTTTAACCTCCAACACACGGAACAGGTAACGCGACATGTATCAAGGCGAATAAACCGCACTGTTGCGGGCAACCACCTCAATCGGGAAAAAGTCACGACAAGGCGCGATACCGTAATGTTAAATTCACGCCGGGACTGGGGTGCAGATCTCTGCCTGGCGCCTATAATAGATCTAACAGCCTGCGTTGGGGCTAATGTTGACTGACACACAGAGGGAGAGTACTTGATGAAAAAGAACCGGGACATTCTGGGGTCAAAAGGTCATACCATCTGGACGATAAAGCCAGACGACACCGTCTTTGAAGCCTTGAAAATCATGGCAGACAAACATCTGGGCGCTCTGCTGGTGATCGATGACGAGCAATTGTTAGGCATCATCAGCGAGCGCGATTATGCGCGCAAGGGCATTCTCCACGGTCGCTTTTCCCATGCCACCAAAGTGAGCGAAATCATGACCACCAATGTGGTCTGTGCACAACTCGATCAGAGCGTGGATGAGAGTATGGCGCTGATGACCGACAAACGAGTGCGCCACCTGCCGGTACTGGACCAGGGCAAGGTAGTGGGCGTGATTTCAATCGGGGATCTCGTCAAGGCGGTCATCGCTGAGCAGCAATTCGTGATTCACCAGCTGGAGCACTACATCTCCGGGTGAGATGACTGATTGATTGGCTCCGTCTACCGTTTCGCGAATACGCTGCTGAAGCTCATCTCCGCCAGTGAACAGGCTTCGGCAGGGTCACCGCTAGACCCGGCCGGTTACATCCAGTATCGCCTGCACACACTGCTGCGGCTGATCCTGCTGCAGGAAGTGGCTGGCGTTTTCGATCGTGCGATGTGCCACGCCCTGGCAGCCTGGCACTTCGGCGAGGAATTTCTGGTCACCCCCGGCAGTAACCGGGTCGTTATCGGCGAACGCCAGCATGAAGGGTTTGTCGAACTGCCGCAACACGTCCCAGGCGGCCTTGTTCTCTTCTACTTCCGGCTCGTCATGGAACAGCGGCACCAGGCTGGGGAAGCGTCGCGCGCCAGACATATAGCTCTGATCCGGGAACGGTGCGTTGTAGGCTTTGCGCACATCATTCGACAGAGACTGGGAGATCGATGCAAAGATCCCACCGATTTCCAGATCAGGGCTTTCGGCGCAGAATTTACGCCAGTACAGGAAACCGGGAATGCCGGAGGTATCGCGAAAACGCTCGCCGAGTTCACCTACCTTTACCACCGGCAGGGTCTTGTAGGCCTCTTTCAGGGGTTCGGTATATTCCCGGGGAATCATGCCGGTGGGCAGGCCGCCATTGGCAAGAACGACATGGGAAAAGCGCTCAGGAAAAGCGGTAACCAGACGCAGGCCAATAAGACTGCCCCAGTCCTGGAAAAAGACGGTAATGCCGTTGAGGTCCAGCGCCGTCAACCACTCGCTCATCCAGGCGATGTGCCGGGCGTAGGTGTAGTCCTCGATCTTGGTCGGCTTGTCGGAGCGGCCAAAGCCGATCAGGTCCGGGACGACAACACGAAAGCCCGCCTCTACCAGGGGCGGAATCATGTAGCGATACAGGTAAGACCAGGCGGGCTGGCCGTGCATTAACAACACAACGGGGCCGTTCGCCGGGCCCTCGTCAAGATAATGCAACTGCAATTCGTCGCCCTCGCCATCTGCGATCTGCAGGTAATGGGGCGCGAAAGGGTAATCGGCGAGATTTTCGAAGCGCTCGTCGGGCGTACGTTTGACTTCCATGGTAGAGTCCTTGGTCTGTTGTCGATACCGTGGCGGCACATTGTCGGGCGCCATTAATAATGGCATATATTATGTCACCACAGTTCGACCGCCACAACGTTTCTATCCAGTGGTCAGGACTCCTACTTCCTGGCGCCACCGAGGACCTACGGGGCAACGCTGAGGTGTGATTTCTAGGGTAAGTTCATAGATATCAAACAAGTGGGGTACCCTCCCCCACTACCAACGAAGTGAGGGAGATAATAAACGCTTTTAGACAAAGCCCTTTATCTGCTGGCGTTTGACGGTAAGTCGGGGTGTTTAGACCCATAAAAACCTGGAATTATTATGAAAACTTTCTACGCGATTCTAACCGTAATTTATGTTGGCTGGTTTATTTGGTATGGCGGTAGCGGCGAGCCAGTAACCAGGGCCGAGTTGGATTCATATATAGCTTCGATGGAAGAAAAATCATCTTCCGGACCTGAAAGAATTAAAGAAGCCACCGAGTTAATGCACCGCTTAGCTGCCTTTGACACCGGTAATGAATATTTGATGATCAATTTGATCAAGTATCGCGACAAAGCGGTATATCCTGCCGATTCTGCATGGGCTAATGAAACCGATGCCGGGGCAGCAGATAGCCGATACACCCGAGGTGTTGTTAAAGAGCTTTTTGTACGCGGTGGTTTGCCCGTCTTGAAGTCCAATGTAATTGGTACATTTTTGCTTGATGAAGATTGGCGCGACTGGGACGAGGTTTCCATTGTTCGTTATCGTAGCGTAAAAGATATGCTGGATATGATTGTTGGCATGGCTGACAGCGGTCTGGCTGTGCACAAGTTCGCTTCAATTGAGCAAACTCATGTATTCCCGGCTGAGCCTGTAATCAGTTTGTTTTCTATACGTTTACTGTTTGCCTTGGTGCTATTTTTTATTGCAGTAGCAGTAAGGACTATCGTTAACAAAATTGGTTAACCTGTCCCTGGCGAATAAATAGTTCAGGCCGCCACCAAGGGCCTATGGCGCAACCTCGCGCTACGATTTCTGATTAGTCGACCGTACGATACCCCGATACGACAACGCCAGCTTCCGCTGGCGTTTTTTTTGCGCCTTATTCAGGGCACCCTACTTCCTGCACGACTGTTAAACCTAGAAACCGCAGTCGGGCGCGAAAAAGATGTGCAAGATATTGATGTGCATGGGGAATTTGAAAAACGCGTGGTCACCTTATTGGTGATGAGCGCTTTTTCATAGTTCCAGGTACATCAAGAGCTTGTGCAGACTTTCGTGATCCGACTGCGGTTTTTAGGTTAAAGCCAGACTTCCAGGTTATCCGCCCGGCCCAGCAGGTAGGGGTAACGTTCGAAGTGCGCGCGCGGCCAGAATACAATGAATGGGTAATCGCATAGAGTGTGTGCATCTGGGACATACTAATTCATTCCTTATTCTTTACACGGTAGGCAATGTAAAACGGCAGAAGCACTACGAACGAAAGCACAAACAAAAGAATGTGCCGGCCGAAGCGGTTATGCAAGCCGTTAAAGATGATCTGTAGTTGATCGTTGTAGCCCGCAGGTACCGGGAGTACGCCATTATCGACAACGTATTGCCGGTAGAGACCCAGCATATGCTGCAAACGTTCCGGCATAGCGCTACGCAGATCACTGGTTTCACCGGGGTCGGTAACGATATTATACAAATGCCATTGATTATCACCGACCGGACCGCGGTTAATCATGATCTTGTAGTCACCCTGGAACAGCGCGGCGTTGCCGGCCAGTTCATAGCCGATGGCCTCCTGTTCAGAATAGACGCGGTCCGCGCTGCCGTGAAGTAGCGGGAGCAGGTTGCGCCCGATCATCGGCTCTATCGGACGGCCGCCGTAACGTTGTGCCGGCGCAGTCACGCCGGTCAACTCCAGAATCGTCGGTGCGATATCAGTCACGTAAGTGAAAGCGTTGGACAAGGCCTGCTTCTGCGGTAACGACTCGCCGGCGATGATGAGCGGTACCCGCATACCACCCTCCCCCGAGTAAAACTTGTAATAGGCCAGGGGCGCCGCGGCGGAACTGGCAAAGCTGGGGCTCAGGGAATTAAAACTACCTTACAGCCCAAGCGTATCGACATCAACGCTATAGTCCTGACGACTCATAGCAAAATGGTTTAACGCCGCATCCTGGTCTGCCAGGCCGCTGGCCTCACTGCCGTTGTCCGAGGCAAAGATAAACACCGTATTGTCGTATTTTCCGGTACTTTTCAAATGCGCCACCAGGCGACCGATATGATAGTCCATCGCTTCCACCATGCCGGCGTAGACAGCCATACGCTTGGCCTCGTAGCGCTGCTGCGCGGCCGTAAGGTCATCCCAGTCCCCGGTGGTAGACATGGTCACCATGCCAGTGCCCGCTGGCACAATACCGAGCTCTATTGCCCTGGCGAGGCGTTGCTTACGCAATGTTTCCCAGCCACTGTCATACACCCCCATGTAGCGGTCGATAAATTCCTGCGGTGCCTGTACCGGTATATGCACTGCCTGCATCGGTATATAGGCGAAGAAGGGTTGTCCGTCATCGCGATGACTGTCAATAAACTCGATGGTCTTATCGACCAGGAACCGGGAGGAGTAAAAGTCCTCCGGCAATTCGAATTCCTCGCCATCGGCAAACCAGTTGGCTTTTTCGTAGATCGGTATGTAGGGCTTTTGCTCCCAGTTGTCGGCGCCGGAATCGGCCATGGCTACCGTACGCTCGAAACCGCGGCGGCTTGGCAGGAGGTCCGGGGTCATACCCAGGTGCCATTTTCCGGCCATATAGGTGTGGTAGCCCGAATCCTGCAACAGCGTGGCGACAGTCACCACGTTGCGCCCCAGTACACCCTGATAATGGGCGTGCTGGCGCTGCTCGGGGGGAATCATTTCCGGGATATTGGGGACGCCGGCGCGATGGCTGTCAACGCCAGTCAACAGCATGGCCCGGGTGGGCGCACAACTGGCCGCCGTGTGGTAATTGGTAAAGCTGACGCCATTGTCTGCCAGGGCGGACAGGGTGGGCGTTTGAATCTCGCTGCCGTAAGAGGCGAGATCGCTAAACCCGAGATCGTCCGCCAGGATCAAAACGATATTGGGGCGCGGAGCCGGTTCCACCGCGGCCGGTTCCACCGCGGCCGGTTCCACCGCGGCCGGTTCCACCGCGGCTGGTTCCACCGCGGCTGGTTCCACCGCGGCTGGTTCCACCGCGGCTGGTTCCACTTCGACTTGCTCTACCGCGCCCTGCACCGAGTGGGCCTGTTCTGCCGTGTCCTGACCCAAAGAGTGATGGCAAACACCCAGGAGAGTAATTGCCGCGAGGGTCCATCGCCTTAACTTTATCGACCGGGCTGTCAGCACCACGAGCTACCCCTCTTCCGCCAATCTGCGTGAAGCAAACAGCAGCAGGCACGCGATTATGATTTCCGGGGCAATCATCTCTACCGCAGGCGCCGCGTCATGAATCAACCAGGCCAGGATACGGCTGACAGCGGTAAATACCAGCAGCATGATTGCCGGGTAGTACCAGACGCGCTTCGCGGTGATCAGGGCAATGAGAATAAGCATGCCCAGGGTAAGAAAGAAGCTCGCTAAATCACCGATCTGGGAGCTGCGCCCCAACCCATCCAAAAGGGGCATGCCAAACTGGGCCGCAGCCGAGGCCGGGTCAACCAGCCAGCGCAGACCGGTCACCACGAACAGAATGCCAGGTAAGGCCACGATCACACGTAATACTTTGTTCATCTATAACTCCAGGGCCACATTGTTTTATGGCATTATATTCAAGTCAGGTATAGGAGCAACACCATGGGCATTCTGGGAAAAATATTTCTCCGACAAGCAAACAATGAATGCCGGGGTAGCCCCCTGGCCTTTTACGGTTACTGACTTCCACTTTACTTATCACCTGAAATACTGTTGTTGCCGGCGATAATCGCCATCATCTTCTGCGCTGTCTCGTGACTGGAATTCTGGTTTTGCCCGGTGACAAAGCGCTGCTCCTCATCCACCACCACATGAGTGGCAAAAATGTCCTGGAACGCGGTTTGGCTCTCATAGAGAGCACCGGCTTTTCTAAGTTCTGTTTCCGGGTGCTGCGGCGTGATTTCAATGCCCAATTCCTTGATCTGCTTGTCTGAAACGCCGGTCATACGGCGGCCGGCAATCAACAGATTGCCTTGGCGATCCTTGGCATTGATCAGGCCCAAAACACCGTGGCAAACACCACCGATAACAGGTGTTTGCGCGTAATAGGCCTGGGAGATCTTCTCCGCCAGTACCGGTGAGTAGCCCAGGTCATAAGCCGCGCCCCAGCCACCGGCCAAAAAGATGATGTCGTATTGGGTGAAATCCACATCGTCTATACGCAGGGAGTTTTTCACCTTGGCCTGGAAGGCAGGGTCGTTCAGAAAGCGCTCATCTTCAGGCGTTCTTATCATGTACATCAGGGTTTGCGGGTCGACCGGGATCTCGCCGCCCTCGACACTGGCCACATCTACTTCCATGCCGGCGTCCAGGAAATTGTAGTAGGAGTGGGTCATTTCAGAAGCCGCCACCCCGGACGGTTTACCGTCTGTTTCGCCAGGCGCAGCCAGTACCCCGTGGCTGGTGGTAATAACCAGCGCCCGCGTGCCCGAGGGTAGTTGCACTCTCTCGCCGGTATATTCGGGATGTAAGCCTGCCTTGTGCAGAATGGTGGGCAGCGCCAACAGGAACACGCCAGCGCACAGCGCCAGCACACCCAATACCGTGATCAGTTTCTTTTTCATGACGCTCCCTTATTTAGACGGTTTCCATGACTTCCATGAAAAGGTCACGTCCGCCTGACACGGCATAGCCGCCATCCTGAAGACTCTCTCGCATCATTTCATCGAGGAATTTTGCTGAAGATCTCATTGGATAGTGCTCCTTGATTGCCTGGTAAAACTCGTTTCCTATATTCGTCAAACTTTGCATAGCGTTTCTAACTCGACCTAGTTGGGCCAGTAAATATACTCGTCCCCGTCCTGAAAACGCTCCGCCAGGGTTTTATCGACCGCGATGGGCAATTCAGCGACAAAAGGGTACAAGGGCTCGCGGGCGGAGGCCTTGTGCGCATCCAATAGTGCCCGCAGTTCCTTCAGCTTATCGGTGCGCGTCTCGGCCAGGTTGTTCTGCTCGGTGGGGTCTTCGGCCAGGTTGTACAGCCAGTCCTTTTTCGGCTGCTCAGACACCTGTAATTTCCAGTCCCCGTGGCGCACCACGCGGTAATAGCCGCTCTGCCAGAACAGGGTCTCACGCGACCAGGCTTCAGCACCCTCCCCGGTGGCCAAGGGCAGCATATCGAGGCCATCGATAACAACGTTCTGCGGAGGCGCGGCCTGCGCTGCTGCCGCCATGGTCGGCATCATATCGATGTGGGCAACAGGTGTAACGACCTCGGTACCCGGTGCGATACGCGCTGGCCACTTAACAAACATCGGCACCCGCAAGCCGCCCTCGAAATTCGTTAGCTTCCAGCCGCGATAGGGCGCGTTAACCTCGGGCAGGCCAATATAGCCTGCCCCGCCGTTATCACTGGAGAACAGCACGATGGTATTGTCCGCCAGTCCCTCTTCTTCCAGTGTTGCCATAATGCGGCCGACACTGCGGTCCAGCGCCCGGATCATCGCCGCATATACGCGCAGGCGATGGGGCCTGATGTCGCCCACTGCCTCATAGTCTTCGCGAGTCGCCTGCAAGGGGGTATGCGTTCCCCAATGGGCCAGGTAGAGAAAGAACGGACGATTCCTGTTGGCCTTGATCACCGCTATCGATTCATCAGTCCAGTAGTCGGTGAGGTAGCCACCTGGCTCAAAGCGCTTGTCACCGCCGTTGTTAAAAGAGGCCGCATAATTCAGGCGAGCCCACAAAAACTGATCGATGGGGTCGAAATCCAACTTCGCATTGACCACATTGGGATCGTCTTCCGGCAGGTACAGACCGCTGGCCATCAGCAGGCTTTCGTCAAACCCCTGGTCATTGGGCGCCAGGCCCTGCCCTCTGCCCAGGTGCCACTTGCCGATGTGCGCCGTGTGATAGCCCTTGTCCTGCAAGACTTCCGCAATCGTGACTTCAGAACTGGGCAAGCCCTGTTGCTCGTAAGGCAAGGCGTCAGCTGCGGCGGCTTCATTGAACCTGCCGGCAGGCAGATTTGTGTCCAGGCTGTCGCTGATCATGGAAACCATCGGGCCCATACCCGAGGGCGTGGGAGTAAATTCGAAGCCGGTGCGCGTCGGGTAACGGCCGGTCATAATCATGGCGCGTGAAGGCGCGCAGGTAGCGTTGCCGGCATAGGCCTGGTGAAATATTGCGCCTTGGGCGGCCAGATCATCGATATGAGGTGTTTGCACCCGACCACCGGCAACCCCACCACCGAAGGTTGATATATCGTTGATGCCCAGGTCGTCCGCCAGGATCAGGATGATATTCGGGGGGCGCTCGCCCGCCTCTGCTACCGGCTCCTGCGGGCCCTGCTCCCAGGGCACTTGCCGGTTGGGTGCTATCACGACTTCCCGGTCAGATTTGAACTTGACCAGTGCCAACATCA
>PVMK01153541.1_pt1 | contig 18388 bp, 18 predicted proteins | sample 1853481 | NCBI WGS metagenome assembly PVMK01 (sample SAMN08533507, study PRJNA380276) | Marine sediment metagenome, whole genome shotgun sequencing project. | reverse complement strand
TGATCTGTTCTAAATTCGTACCATCAATATTAATTGTATAAACATCAAAATTTCTTCCCGTTTTACTATTAACATTTGAAGCAAAAACTATCTTCTCCATGTTCGGATGAAAGAACGGACCAAAACTTGCTTTACCAAAATTAGTAACCTGTTGCATATTCTTTCCGTCGGCATCCATCACATAAATTTCTAGAGCGGAAGGTCTTACTAAACCGTTTTCAACAAGATCGTTGTAATCAGCAAGTTCTTTTTCAGTTTTCGGTCTGCTGGTTCTAAAAACAATTTTAGAACCATCTTGTGAAAAGAATGGACCGCCGTCATAACCTTTTTTAAATGTTAATCGTGTTTGATTTTTTCCGTCAATATCCATCACATAGATTTCAGGATCACCATCACGCAGTGAAGTAAAAACAATTTTATCACCTTTAGGTGAAACAGTCGCTTCCGCATCATAACCATCGGTAAAGGTTATACGTTTTACATCTGAACCATCAGCATTAGCTGAAAAAATATCGAAAGATTCACTAAAGTTTCCAAACATATCCTTTGGAAAAATCCGGCGGCGGCGGCCAATCAACATCAGCTAAATGAGTTGAAGAGTAAATTATTCTTTGATCGCCGGGAAGAAAATAAGAACAGGTTGTTTTCCCATTTCCGGTAGACACCATTTTTTTATCTCGAACCATCAAGGTTCATAATAAAAATCTGGTCACATTCGATATCACCGAAATGCCCGCTGAAATATTAATTTCTTTTCATCAAAAGAAAGGTAAGCTTCGGCATTTTGTCCTTCTTCCGTAAGCATTTTTATATTGGTCAGATGTTTTTCACCTTCAATTTTATATTTATCACGGGTGATAAATAGATGAATCCGAATGCTATTAAAGCAAATATGATTATTCTGATTGTGTTTGTTTTGCGCATTGTTTTTTTTCTTGTTTTTGTTATTCCGGAACGTGAACTAAAAAATATTCTTTTGCTGATTTGCCAATGGATTTAGCTTCCTTTAAAGTCATGTGCATATCATCAGGTTCGTCATCTTCATGTCCTGCTTCAATTATTGCAAGGTCTGAATTTTTGGCATGTTTAACCAAAGTATCGCAATAAGCAGTATCGCCGCCATAGCATATTTTTTTACTATCGTAAGTAAATTTATATCCTAATGCAGGTACTTGCCTTTTTGAACCATCATTTAAAAACTCCTTATGTACAACCGGGAAGGGTTTGATGGTTACTTTTTTACTACTAAAGCTTTTTAAATTTTCTATTCGTCTCAATGTTATTTTGTAAGGAATTGTATCGAAGTAAACGCGCTCGAAAGCACTGTAAATGCTTTCAATTTCTACACAGCCCTTTGGATAATGAATTGTGAGAGGTGATGTTTTCCTCATTACTCTAAGGTATGTAAGCAGCGACCAAACACCTCCAACATGATCGTGATGACCGTGAGTGATAAATATATCAGAAATTTTTAGAATTTGCTTTGTGCCTTCTTCCGAATTAAGATCACGAAGGATACCATCGCCGGGATCGACCACAAAGTTGGCATTACCTGCTTTTATTAAAATTCCCGTTGCAATATTTGGAATGGAGCAGAATATTTTAATTGAAAAATCTTTTTTCTTCCAGGTTAACGGATATTTCTGTTCTATCATTTTTAGTCACTCACTATTAAATCAGTAAAAGAAAAAATAATCGTTATCGTTCTTTAAAGTATTTGCAATTTTTGGAATCAGGGCATCGTGCGAAAATATTAAAGGAGTAGTTTTCAAATTCAAAACCTAACTCACCGCTAATTTTGTCAGGCAACTGGCTCAATTGTGAATCTGAAAATTCAACTATTCGTCCACAATCCATGCAGATAAGATGATCGTGCACTTTTCTTTTAAAACTGCTTTCATATCTAGTAATATTTTCACCAAAGTGACGCTTGCTTGTAAGATTGCACTGTACAAGTAGTTCGAGGGTTTTGTAAACAGTTGCCCGCGATATACTGGAATTTTCATTTTTCATCAGAATATATAGATCATCAGCACCAAAATGACCATCATAATCCAATGCAGCATCCATCACTTCAAAACGTTCAGGTGTAATCCTGTTTTTCTCACTCTTTAAAAAATTTCTGAATATTTCAGTTGCTTGTTTGTGTTTCAATTAATCATCTTTTTTTATTCATTTAAAAATATTATTGATGCCGACTAATAGCAATAAGAAAGTAACTTTAATTTACTCCCATCAATCTCAAACCATTTACTGTGATGAATGCCATCACATACGCCAATGATGTAAAAATAACTATCTGCAGTAGCGGAATTCTCCATCCACCTGTTTCTTTCCTTGATACAGCGATAGTTGAAATACATTGAAGTGCAAAAACGAAAAACACAATTAACCCAATAATGGTTGCAGGTGTGAATAACTTTTTGCCGGTATCGTTGATACGAGCTGAAGCCATAAAACTTAACAGAGAAGTCTGCAAATTTTCATCGCTTTCTGTCACTTTAAAAATTAGTGCAAGAGAAGATACAAATACTTCTCGTGCAACAAATGCTGACATAAGTGATACCCCCACTCTCCAATCTAATCCCAAAGGCGTCATAACAGGTTGAATAATTTTTCCTAATTGGGCGGCATAAGAATTTTCTAAACCGTTCCGACTTTTCAAATTGAACTACTTTATCTTGTGACAAATTATTTACGGTGACTTCGTTATCGCTGCCCAGGAAAATAGGTGAGAAACCAGATGAGCAATGAGAATACAATAATAACTGGTCCGGCTCTTAAAATATATTGCTTGGAACTTGAATATGTATTCCGTATTAATGCTGTTAGCGTAGGAATTTTGTAAGTAGGGTAATTCGAGAATAAACGATGAATTATCTTCTGCTTTTATAATATTTTTTCTGAATTTATTAATTAGTGCAGCCACAATAACGGATGTAACAATACTGAAGAGATAAATGGCGGCGAGTAAAAACCCACCAATCCATGGTTTATCCGAAGGAATAAGATATGCAAGTAGTAAAGCATAAACCGGAAGCCGTGCGCTGCAGCTCATCAATGGTAAAATAAATATCGTCAGTAATCTTTCACGTCTGTTTGGAATTGTGCGCGCTGCTAACATTGCAGGAATAGCGCACGCAAACCCCGAAAGCATTGGTACAAACGATCTTCCGTTCAATCCAATTTTCGATAACGGTTTATCGATAAGCATAGCACCCCTAGCTAAATAACCTGTGTCTTCAAGAATGCCTAATATTAAAAACAAAATAATTATTTGAGGTACAAAAACCAGAACTGATCCTGCTCCGCTAATTATACCGTTTGAAACCAGACTGGAAAACCATCCGTCGCCGAGAGAATCGGAAGCTGATTGTGCTAAAAAACTGAAGAAGTTATCAACCAATCCCATGAGTGGATCGGCAAGCCAGAAGATGGATGAAAAGGTAAGTCCCATTACCAATATGAAAATTATTATACCCCATGCTTTATGTAAAAGTATTCTATCAATACTAAGTGTTAATTCATCAGGAGTATTATTCTTCCCAATATAGGGAGTGCTTACAATCTTTAAATGTTTATTAGCATTTTCAATATCAACAAAATTCTTTTCCGCTGTTCTTTCTATTACATTGTTGGTTATTTCTTCAATCTTTTTATATGAATCAATCAGTTTAATTTTATTTGTATTTATTTGGTACGGTTTAGACTTTAGTCTCTCGTTTTCTTTTATCGCCTTCAAGCTCCTATCTAAGGAATTGATCAATGATTCAATCCCTTCACCAGTTCTACCGTTTATTTTAATCACATCGCAGTTAAGATTCTCGCTTAATTTTTTTTCGGAGATAAACAAACCCTTTTTTCTGCAGTATGTCATTCATCGTTAGAACGATTATTACTTTAAAACCTGATTCGATTAATTGAATTGCAAGCAAAAGATGACGTGAGAGCTGGCTCGTATCAATTGTGATAATTATTAAATGCGGTGAGCCAAGCCGTGGGTGATCATAAAGTGAATCGATAGAAACTTTTTCATCGGGTGAGTTTGGGATTAAACTTATTATTCCCTGGAGAGTCTAAGATTTCGGCATTTATTTTATATTTGTCTAAAAATCTGCTGGTAGAATATTCTACAGTGGAGCCGGGATAATTAACGGTTTTATAGTTTTTACCACTTAATAAATTGAAAAGGGAAGTTTTACCGGAGTTTGGAGGACCAACTAATGTTACTAAAGGAGTTTCTTCTGTTATTTGCGAGTTCATGCAACAATAATGCAGTCAGCTTCTTTCCTGCGCATAGCAATTAAACTACCTCGGATTGAAAAAGCCATTGGATCATCGAAAGCCGAAATATTCACTAATTGGATCTCTTGTCCTGGAGTAAAACCTATTTCTATTATTCTCTGATGCGATGGGTTTGAAGTATCTATATCATCTATAATTACTTTTTCGCCAAATTTAATGTTTGCTGCTGTTCTCATTTTTTATTCCTAAGAATAATCCACAATTATTATTTAGATTTAATCTACATAAAGATAAAAATATTCAGGTTTAAAGTCAAGGAATTAGGAATATATTTTACGTATAAAGTTCTCCAATTTGTCGTTTTCTATCTGATTATATTTAAATAGTGAGCAATATCGCACTGAATCTTCTTAATTATATGGTACTATTATTGCAAATAATTCAACATTTTCCAATTATTAAGTACATTATCAATAAAGTGCATATCATCAATAAAGAACAACCACAAATATTTGATAGACCGATTCCTAATGAACCTGCTTCCCTAAGCAGTGGAAGTCTTTCCTATAATTCGCTTGGTTGTGTAATGTATAACCTGGATTTTAAAACCGGAGAATACATTTTTATGAGTCCCTTGGTTAAATTGTTAACCGGATACTCTAAAAATGAATTAAATGAAATAGGATTACAAAGCATCGTAAAGAAGTCTTACCTAAATAAAATTGATCGATACAGAGTGAATGGTGATAAAAATCTTAACGTAGAGGAATGCCATACAAAGTATTTGATCGAGACAAAAACCGGCGAGAAGAAATGGATTGAGGAGAATTCATTTGCTTACCTTGATAAAAATGGAGATCGTTTAAATGTAATAGGTATTTTAAGAGATTCATCTTCGATAAACACATTTATAGATAAATTGAATGAAGAGAAGAATAATCTTGATAAAATATTCGACCTATCCGATACAATGCTCATCCAGGTTGATAAAGACTTGAACATTATGATGATAAACAAAAAAGGCTGCAGGATTTTTGGTGGTGATAAAAAAGATATCATCGGGAAAAAACTGAATGAATTCATTCCAAAACATTTTCAATCAAATTTCGAACGGTACATTGAGGAACTAATAAATAGTGACGAGGCTTTAACAAGAAGCACTGTTGGAAAATTAAAAACATTCGATAAAAAAATAAAAATTATTGAATGGCATAACACTTTATTACGGGATAAGAACGGTGAGCTTATATCTATTATTGCTTCCGGACAGGAAATAACTGAAAGAAGAAAAGAAGAAAAAATCCGAAAGATCATTTCGGAAATTCTTGATGAGGCAAACTCCGGGAAACATTTGTATGAAGTATTTAAGTTCATACACAATTCAATAAGCAAACTGATGAAAGCAGAAAATTTTTATATAGCATACCATAACCGAGAGCAAAATTTACTTACCTTTCCATACTGTGTTGATAAGTATGATGATGATACACCACCGCATAAACTTGGTAAGGGATTAACCGAATATGTTTTAAGAACAGGTAAATCCGTGCTTGTTGATAAAAAAAAGGATAATGAATTAATACAAAATGGGGAAACTGATTTAGTTGGGGAGCAATCGGAAATATGGCTTGGTGTGCCTTTAAAAATACAGGATAAGGTAATAGGGGTATTAGTTGTTCAGGATTACGAGGATGCTTCAACTTATACCGAGACAGAACAACAAATTCTTGATGTTGTTGCATATCCTATCTCGCGCGCAATTGAAAGAAAAATTGTTGATACTGAAAGAGAAGAATTAATTGTTCAGCTTAAAGAACTTAATAAATCAAAAGATCAACTCTTCTCACTCATCTCACACGATCTACGAAATCCGTTCAACTCACTTCTTGGGTTCTCAGATATTGTTACATCAGAATTTGATTCTTTAACAAAGGAAGAAATAAAAGAATACACTAATGTGATTAATGATTCTGCAAAAAATCTTTATGGAATGACGAATAATTTGCTTCACTATTCAAGATTTCAGCTTGGTAAGTATGAGTACAGACCAAAAGCGATGGACATTGAAGAAGCTTTTCGCATTGTGCTTGAAACACAAAAAGATAATATCAAAAAGAAAGATATTCTTTTAATAAAAGAAATAGACAAGAAACTATTGGTTTTTGCAGATGAGATTCTGATAAACATTGCCTTAAGCAGCATAGTAGAAAATGCAATTAAGTATACCAATGAAGGTGGAATGGTAAAGATTTTTGTTGAAGAGATTTGTACTGACGAAAGCGGTAGTAGCTCGGTAAAAATAATTGTTATTGATGAAGGTGTAGGAATTCCCGAAGAAAATCTGGTAAAGATTGAGAACAAAGAAATGTTTTCCACTGCTGGAACTAAGAGAGAATTTGGAATAGGACTTGGTTTGTTTTTAAGTCGTGATTTTATAACTATGAATAAAGGAAAACTGAAGATAAAAAGTGAAGAAGGAAAGGGTACTACTGTCACAATAGATTTACCTGGCACTTAGCACAGTAATAATATTAATATGTGTTTTACCATTACCTTCAAATGTTAAAACCTAAATGTTCTTTCATTCAATAACGGTAATATTTACAACTTTTCCCAAATATTTTTAACATTGATTATTCACACAGCTTATTATAAACTAAAATAATCTAAGTTAAAATATCAAGCCACATAGACAAATTTGGAAATATCAATATGAACAAGTTAAAATATCATGCAAAAACAACCAATTTTTACTGAAATTTGCTAAAATACAAAATCAATTTAGTTACTAAAAATTATGAAATGCATAATTTTATCATAAAAAGCATTTTTATTTGTATTAATATTAATGGCATTGAACATGATATTTCATTAAAAATGTTAACCTTTTAAACCATTCAACTTACGGAGCAAATAATGGAAGTTCAGAAAATAGCCTTTTTAGAATCCTATGAATTGGAGGATAACGGTGGCGTAATGGGTGCTATTATGGTTACCGATGCGATTACAAAACCGATTGAATTCAGAGTAACAGCGCCAATCAAACCAACAAGTTTCCAACGAACTCTTTACGGAGACGTACTGCACGAGCATGTATTGGTTGAGCTGATTTCAGTTCCGCTGCTCAATGCAATTAATGAACAGGTTGACCTTATTTTAGTTAAAGACCCATATTTCCTTGGAGCAAATAATAAACAGGGTATCAGAGTAGTTAGAATTTTTGACGAGGGAGATAGCCAGTCAGGCAATAGCTCCAAAGCTTTAGAACTGACAATCAGTGCCAACGGTAACGGAAAAACTTTATTAGAAACATCCCAAAAGTTTGAAAGCGAACTTTCGGTAATCAATGATGAATTAAATAAACTTTCAGAAGGTAGAAATTTGCTCGAACCATTTGAAAGATTAAAACTTGCCTGCGAACAGGTTAATCAGCAGAAAGCTGTTGAATAATAATAATGATAAGAGGACTAAGAGGGAAACTTGCTTCTTCCATTTCGGTTATACAGGAAGGGGAAGATTTTCTTCATAATTCATGGTTAAGAGTTCCTGTTAACAATTCGGTACCAATCGGAAATATTTCTTCGAGATTACTTGACACATCTCATATAATTTTTGATTTTGAAAAACCATTCCTATCCAAGCTCTTTTTTAAACTTGGTAAAACAACACTCTATCCTGAAGATTTAAACTATTTATTTGGCAAAATTAAAACGAACGCCATTTTCTTCCAACTGCTTCATGTGGCTTCTAAAATAATAAATCATCCTGATATTAAACTGAATCCATCTGATTATTTGGTAGAACAAATAAAATTCCTGATGGAGGAAACAGCCGACTTGGATGTTGGTGATAAGTTTAATTTACTGGAGCCAACCGATTATTTATCTGGGTTAACTGAACCGGATATTCCAGATTATCTTCAAAACCTTGAACCCAAAGTGAAAAAAATTGAGCTGCTTAAATTTGAAAAAATTGAACTGCTCAAAATAAAAAATTTCCTTTCTGAAGGAGATGATACAGTTATTGAAGAAATAAATTTCCTTTCTGAAGGAGATAATACAGATATTGAAGAAATAAATTTCAATGATTTTGGTATTGATACAAGAGAAATAAATATTTATGATCTTAATATTGATACGAGAGAAATAAATGTAGGAAGTTTTAGAAAACCAGGAATTATAAAATTAAAGGTGGAAAAAATTTCCAAGCCCCCAAAGCTATTTAAAATTAAAGTGCCGGGGATGGGAAAAATCAAAACAACAGCTTCTACTTTTGACTTACTATCTTCAAAAATTGTTGAGGTTTCAAAATCTCCATTGCTTATCTTCACACCTCCCTCTGTTTCTTCCCAATCGCTTAGTTTCTTATCGTTCGAAACCGTGGATGATTACGTGGTTGATGTTCAAGAAGATATTTACGAACCGGAAGCGATGGTAGATGAAGTAAATGAATCAAAAAATGAAAGTGAAGAAATAAAGAGTATTCAAAGAAGTGAAGAATCAGAACCCATTGAAGAAGGCGAAGAATTAGAAACCCTTGATGTAAGTGAAGAATTAGAATCCGTTGAAGAAGGCGAAGAATTAGAACCTATTGAAGGAAGTGAAGAATTAGAAACCCGTTGAAGAAGGCGAAGAATTAGAACCATTGAAGGAAGTGAAGAATTAGAATCCGTTGAAGAAGGCGAAGAATTAGAATCCTTGAAGAAGGAAGAATTAGAACCTTGAAGGAAGTGAAACATTAGAACCTATTCAAAAAATTACACACAAAGTTGTGTGGGAAAAACGTAGAGACCCAGGAATAATTTTAAATAAATTCGAAGAAGAAAACGTACGCTTTTTAGTAGAAAATGATCGTGCATTTTTAACGGAAGAACCTGGGTTACATAAAATAAAAGAAGCATTTGTAGCACTAAAATTCTTATTTGAAAATGAAGTTATAAAAACAACATTAATTGTAATTCCAGCAGGATTTTTAGGACACAGCGAAAAAGAAAAACAATTAGGCGATTCACTTGGTTGGATTGGCAATTTAGAAAAGTATTGTTACGATATGTCTTACTCGGTAATATTCGGTGATGATAATGAAAGACTTAATGCATGGAATAAATCGGCACTCATTCACATTGTCGATCACAAAACATTTTTAAACGACCATAGTTCAAATATTCTGGAGAAACAGCGGCTTGCAAATTTTGATTGTGTAATTATTGATGAAGTTCAGGAATTACTGGATAGTTCTGACAAAAATAAAAATGTCTTAAAAGAAATAAATTCAAATATATTTTGGGCATTATCAAGTATTGTGGGCGAAAATATTCTAAGCTTGCTAAATGATTATTTAAATGACAACTGTAGAATTAAAGAAAGAAAAGTACAATTTCTTGCGAATGCTGGTGAAGAACATGCTATAGTTAATCACGAAGAATTTTGGCTTGAACCAAATGAGAATCAGCGGGTTAAATACAAGGAAACTTTAGTTGAATGCAGAAAGGAATTGAAAAAAGTTTTAGAATCAGGCAATCCTTTCATGTATCAATCGAACATATTCATTCTTATTCACAAACTCTTCCAGGTGCAAAATTATGCTCCCGGTATGGATACTAGTCCTAAATCTAATTTGTTAATACAGCATATAAAAGCAATTGAAAAAAACCTGAAAAAAGTAATTGTTATTTCGCAATATGACAGGCAGGGAACAAAGCAGATCGAGGCATTATTTGACCAGCATGAAATAAGTTATATTAACGTTCCCACAAGTTTATCCAACGATGAGATAGAGAAAGCAATTTCATTATTCAAAAGTAAAAAATCTGTTACTGTATTCTTAACTAATGCAAAAATATCCCGGTTTAATTTTAAAGATTTTGTAGTACCTTACATAATCAGGTTTGATTCCTGGTGGAATCCCGCCGCATTATGGCAGACTAAAAATTTATTCGATTTAAGTAAAAGAAATAATGAAAACAGAGTAAATGTATTCACTTACAAAATGTTAGATACTATTGATGAACTAATAAAAAGAACCTTAATTTCTAAAAATTATATTGATGATAATATAATAAGTGCGATGTCTCCTGCTACTGTTAACGATATAATAAGTGTTGATGAATGGTTGAATGTATTTGATATGCCGGTTAATGATGAGCAGGAAAATAATCAAGAATTGTATGAAGAAACTGTTGAGAAACTTAACAATCTTTCACTTGAAGATTACAGGAAAACCTTGTCCAGTTTCTTCCTTAAACTCGGTTATGCAAAAATTAAAATACTCAAACACGAAAATTCAGAATCATTTGATATTACGGGCATAGGAAAATCGGGCACCCAAAAAGTTTCTTTATTTAGTATAGTACTATTAGATAAAATTATAACCATGAAGAAAATAAAAAAGATAATTGTTGATGTTTCTCTGGCTCAAAAAAATAATACTTTTATAATTACACGCGGCAAGTTCAAAAAAGGCTGTACTGAAATTGCAAAGAACAATGTTACATTATTAGATGTTGAAAAATTAGCAGCATATTTGGTAAATCTACGACTTGTAAGTTAACCACCAGGGAGCCAAAGTGAGAAATAAAATTTTTAGTTCAATTTTAATTAAAACTTTTCATCGTACTTAGTCCACAATTCATCACCAAGCTGCCAGGCTCTTTCTACAACTTTGTTACCCCAATGATTAAAATATTTTGTTAAGAATTTTGCTGCTGTTTCAGGATTATTATTATACAATTCCAAAGCTTCACTTTCTATTGAAGATTGTTGTGTGAATAATTCTGCCTGCCAGGGGTCCCAGACTTCTCTAACGTCATATCTCATATCGCCCCAGCGTTGTGCTGCAAGCGTGCCCAAGCGATTGAATGCCCACCACCCAGAATCTCGTGTATAACCGTTCACTCTTCCCGGAGTTGAATAATATTTTGGCATTTCTTTAACACTGCAATACATCGGAACATAGATTGAAGTTGCAACATTATCCATAGCCATCCAAACTAATCCGCCAATTTCATTGGGAAGCCAATCTCTGCATTGGATAATTGTTGCATACATTGTGTACCATCTGGCAATTGTTCTTTCTCCAAGCCATCCCCAACCCCCGTTAATTTTAAAAAGCTTGTTCATATCATAAGGCATAAACGGGTTTGCAAGTGGTGATAGAACTGTTTTACCGGAGTCATCCGTAACAGTTAAATCTTTTACAAAATTAAATGGTGTGTTTTCGTAATAGTCCGAAAATATTTCAACCATCTTTTCTAGCGTAATCAAAGTTTCCGGTTTAACTGAAAACGGAAAATTTTCAGCATAGGGTTCTAATTTTAGAGAAGGAGCTACTAAATCGAATGCTCTCCACTCGCGTCTTCGTGCCGCTATTGATTTTCTGCTGGCATAAGCGTAACAAAATTCTAACGGACCATCTTCCGTACTCCAAAGGTCAAGTTCTTGTGCAACGTTAAAAATGTTTTTAGAATACATAAAATACTCGGGATTATCTGTTTGAATTTCCCGTATGCGGCTTCCGTTAGCTGCTACATAGAGATGTTTGTCGGGAACGCGCTGTGCAACCCAAACTGCACCTACTTTATCTTTACCAGCACCTAAAACTTCAAGAACCCATGCTTCTTTTGGATCGGCAATGGTTAGGATCTCACCCCAATCATTCCACCCATATTCTTCAAGTAGTTCACGTGCAAGTTTAATCGCATCCCGTGCAGTTGATGTTCGTTCGAGCATTAATTTTATTAACCGCTGGCAATCTATTAATCCTTTGTCAGATTTTAATTCTTCTTTACCACCAAAAGTTGTTTCTCCAACTGCAAGCTGCTTATCGTTAATACAGGGGTATGCAGAATTTATGTAACCATTTGTGTAATCAACCTGTGGAATTTCACCCACCGGAACGTGCTTATATGTGGGCATTTTTTTCGTATCATCTTTTTCACGTTTATACATTGTAACGGTTTCACCGGGTTTGTGTTCCATGGCAGGTACAATGTCCATCCAGGATCGTGTTCTGTGACTGTCGTCTGTGTGGGATGTCATTACAGAACCATCAAAGCTTGCGAGTTTGCCAACCATTATTGTTGTGCATCCATCAGGGTATCCGCCCTCCCAATCAAATTTTGTATCTTCTAAATCTTGAGATAAAGTATTGAATGAAAATAACAGACAGATTAGTGAAATTGAAAAAATAAATGTTTTGAAGTACTGGCTGAACATATTTAACTCCGGTTACTTATTTTAATATTAATTGGTGTAAAGATAAATAGATGAATGGTATAAATCATAGTAAAAATTCTTTCACAATTGATGTACTTATTCAGGGCGCTGGCTCGATATACGAAGATATTTTTGTCTATACCGTTTCACATTCATCATCACAATTGCAGGCAAGATTTCCGCTTCTGACTTTTTCAAATGCTTCTCTTCCTTCTTTAAAAGCAAAATAGGCAATACCGAGTGAACCGAGAATATCAAAATAACTGATATGAAAGAGTTCATACAATCCGCTTGCTCCTAAAAGAATAAATGAAAGATAGAAACAAGTTCTTGTACAGTTAGCATCTGCTATAATTGCATCTGAGTTTAAAGCTTTTCCAACTTTTAGTTTTGCTGTCATCAGCCAGTACATTGTAAAAATTGAAATTACAGAAACAATAATCCCAACAAGAGTAGTTTCCGGCTTAACCCCGCTTATAATATTCAATACCGAACCGGTTATCAATCCGAGTGTAAGTAAGAAGAATACAGTACCCGTAATACGCAATGCTGTTTTTTCAAACTTATCCCTTGTTACAACTTTAGAGTATTTCATTCTCAAAATCATATGTGCAATACCTATTCCTGAAATTACTTCTACAAAGCTGTCCACTCCAAATCCAAACAGTGCAAGAGTTTCGTCCTCTGAGCCGAAATAAATCGATACAACTCCTTCAATTATATTATAGAAGATGGTGATGAGACTAAGTATAAATGCGGTGCGTAATAGTTTGTTCATATTTATTCTGATTTCTTTCGAATTAAATTATAATAAGATAATTCAAACCACCTTACTTTCTATACCTAAAAGTAAGAAGATATCACAAGTTACAACCAACCAAACTTAATTAGTGATTTATTTACACGCAGTGCGAATATTCCAGCACAAGCAATTAAAATAATAGTTATAAAGGATTATAAGTTGAATAAACCTGCATGCCAAGAATAATTATTGTAACAACAAGAAAGAGACAAAACGTAGCCATTTTTTTTCGGAGGACTCTGAACGGTTTTAGTTTGCTAACAAAATCATCCGGAATCACGCTATCAGAATCAACTGTCGACATAAGCTCTTCAATTTTTGGCTGAAGACGCAAATGAACAAAAGAGAGCATAGCCATTAAAGCAAACAATAGAATTACCTTAGCGATAATTATCCAGCTGCTCCACAATTCTTCAATTCCTAAATCGCCAAATATTAAAAGCAGAATCCCGGTAATAAAAACACTTGTCTGAAAAACAAAACATCTTGATGCTCCATGCCGAATTATGTTTTCCATATATCTGTCTGTATAATAATTAAATTTTATTCCTAGTAATGCTCTTTCATTTACAACAATAAGATTAAAAAGAGGTACTGACATGAAACAAAGCTCATTACATGTAAAAACAGTATGATATTATAAAAATCTTCCATAATGTTTCCTCTTTAATTAATATTAAAATGTTAAGACCTTATCTGCCTCAACAACCCAATTTGAAAACTCTTTCATATTGCTGACCTCTACTCCTTCTATAAGATTTAGATCTGAGATCCCTCTTGCTTCAGAACAGCCGCCGCAGGCTTTTACTTTAGCACCTTTTTTAATAACCGATGTTAACATCCTTTCAATATTATAATAACCTTGAGGTGTTTTCTGATTCGGGATTGCGCATCCAACAGAATCAGCAAGTAAAAAGATAAGAACCTGAACCTCAGGGTGCTCTTTTTGCAATGTCATTGCCATACGAAGTGCATTATAAGCTTTCTCAGTACCGTATGGTGCATCATTTATTACTAATAGTATTTTCATAAAGAATTTCCAGGAATATTATATTATTAAAAACATAGGTACTTAATTGAAAGTTAGGTGAATAAACATTTATATAAAAGCCGGAGCCAAATGTCGCATGCTGAACAATTGGTTCCGGCTATAATCTAGTCGGATAATATGTATAGTGCTTCCACTACTTGAAGTTAATGGAAGCACTAAATTCATTGTTTATTTCAGCAACTGCATCTTTTTAACTATTGTTGCTCCATCAGTTCTTAGCTGATATAAATATACGCCCGAGGAAAGATTGGAAGCATCAAATCTTACATTGTAATTTCCGGGTTCCATATTTCCATTCACTAAATCAGCTACTTTCTGTCCCAATAAATTGAATACTGATAAGCTAACATTTGATTGTTTAGCTATAGTAAAATTAATAGTAGTAGAAGGGTTGAATGGATTTGGGTAATTCTGTTCTAACTTGAAATCATCAACTATCAAATCATTGGATGTCTGAACAGAAGTTGGGGAATCTCCAGTAAGTATTAATAGATTACCAACAGTACTTGTACTAAATGTAACTGTATTATTTGATGAATTAATATTAGCATTACTGATCACTATCCATGTATTAGAATCAGTATCCCAGTACTTAACCTGCACTGTTGATTCATCAATATTTTTTGCTTCTAATTCAGTATCAGTATAGTGAAGCTGAAAATTAGCGTTACTGCCAAATTCCATATGTTCTCCACATCCCATATTGCCCATTCCTCCCATCATACCACCAAAGAAGAAATCTATCTCATAACTTGTAAAGGCATTTTCACTTCCCAATTCTATTATATTACCAGGAAGAATTTCCAATATCTGGCAGAAAAGAGAATCCTGCATTCCGCCGTGATGTCCGCCGCCCATATGCCATCCGGGATTCATTTCTATCCAGTCCATTTCATCAAACGGATTATTGAATAGCATTGGTTGATTCATATTTCTATGAATCCATCCGCCACCCATATGACCACCAAAGAAAGTTGAATCTCTCCACAATAATCCATTTATCTCATAAACAATTATCATCGAGAAGTTGCCGTTTTCAATCAAGCCTCCAACTATATCTATTTGATCACCGTCTTCGGGTCTTGTTGCACCAGATGAGGGTTCATACCAGGGCGGACCAAAATTTAGGAAGTATTCAGGTGTGCCATCATTATCTTCATCCAAATAATAATGCTCCATCATAAATGTAGTATCTACTAATGTATTTCCGGATACTGAAACGGTTTGTGGAGGATCGTGCTGCCAGCCGAATCCGGATGTATGGCAGCTATCCATATGATGTCCACCATTGGCTCCGTGATGACCCATATGATTCCAGAATGTATTATAAGGATCACGCCAGAATTTCCCATCAATCTCATACACAATAATCATAGGAACATTCATCATTGATGAATCGACCAACCCGCCGGTGATAGTTATAAAATCACCATCATTCGGTCTGGTTGTATTGCTGCTATCAGGTTCATACCAGTAAGGTCCAAAGTTTAGGTGATAATCTTCCACTCCATCATTGTCTTCATCCAGATAATACACAGGATGCATAAAGCTAGAATCAACAATTGCGTAACCAGAAACAGTAACTATTTCTAATGAATCAGGATTGTGATGCCACCATGACCTTGTGAGAGGGTTACAGTAATAACTCCGCATAGTAAAGTAAATAACAATAAATTAATAATATTTTTCATGATAATATATTCTCAATTTTTATGATTAAATAAAAAGTTAATAGTATAGGGGGTAAGAAGAATAATTCTAAATCAGAAGTTGAACAGAATTAATGACATCTATAAATTTGTTATGCGGAGAGTATTTATTGATTAGAATAGGATTAATTGAATTGCTCTTTCTTAACATAGAGCCATCGGATAAAATAATTGAAGAGTAATTTACCTGCTTAAAATTCTTTTTCGATTCTTCCTTTGTGAACAGTAATTGATCCGGCAAATCATTTATGCATCTTTGTTTTGAAAGTTTTACATTTCCCCTAACCAGTTTTTTCTGTGAATGCTCTGAACAGCAGCTATCCATATCGCTGCAGTCCAATATTGAGGATATTTCTAATTGCGGGCTTGCCGGGTCGCAATAACAATACTGACTTATGGAAATAAGAAATTGCAAAGACAGAAGCAATCCGGCTAAAGTACCACCGACAATCGATTTTATATTTTTATTAATTAAGCTCATAAAGTAATTTTAGATTTTAGCCAAAATCTGTACCAGAAAATAATTTATCGTTGCCGATTCGCACTTATTAATAATTGCGAATTATTGCTTTATTTGCCCTTCATAATAGCGATGATAATTGCCAGCATTAAGCATTTACTGATTTTGAAAATATGTTTCTCAAAACGTGGAAACACTTTTCGAATATAGGACTAACTTATCAATCACTATTAGTTCCAGTGTTTTCGTAACTCAGTGAGATTAAAAAATATTACTTTTATTTTGACTCCACTGATTAAAACAGTCCCAGAAGCATTTATAGATTCCGGATCAAGTTTGCATTCCGCAAATTTGTCCGGAATGACACTACTGCGAACGTCGTGATTATGTTCTTTATTACTTTACTTCAAAGCCATTCTTTTCAAGATTAGCTTTTGCTTCATCGAGTGAAACCTCTTTAAGTTTCATTCCGCATTGAGGACAATCTCCCGATTCATCGGAAACAACATTCCAGCACATCTGATCCTGGTAAACTTTCCCGTCTCCATTTTCATCAATTGCTGCAAGGTCTATTGTGCCTTCGTGAACAATCGAGTTTTTTTTCTCCTTCATTGATGAATGCATGTGACCTTCATGTTTATCTTTGGAATGTGTACTATCCTGCATAGCTGATGCATCTTCTACTCTAATTTTAGAGAAGTCATCTTTATCAGAACAACACGAGCATTTATCCTGCGCAAATAAACCCGCAGTTATCAATAGTGTTATTATGAATATCACTACGAAGTTTGAAGTTTTGTTTAACATTTTTCTTTTTCCTTATATAGTTAGTTATTAAGTATTAATTAAAGATTATTGAAATCATTTACAGCGCCGGTTTTAATTCTAAATGCTTTTTTATCAGCCCATTCAGCAAGTGTATTTGCATCAATCAAAGTCACTCCTTTAACACCGGCTTGCTCCAGATTTTCAATAACGATGTCAGCTTTTTCTTTTCTTATATATGCAATTATCTTCTTCATTTTACTTCTCCGAACTATCTTCAGTTATCAAGTTCAGTTTCTTCATTTCTCTTTTCTTTATTAAGTAGAAAATTGGAGGAAAGATTGTCAGTTCCATAATAAAGCTGGTTAAAATACCGCCTACCATTGGAGCGGCAATTCTTTGCATTACGTCAGAGCCTGTTCCAGTACCAATCATAATGGGTAAGAGTCCAATCATTGTAGTTAAAACAGTCATCATTTTAGGACGAATTCTTTTTACAGCACCTTCGAATATTGCTTCTTTCAAATCTTTAAGAGAATTGAGCATTCCGTTCTTCTTATATTTATCGAAGGCAATATCCAAATACAGCAGCATCACCACACCTGTTTCTGCACTAATACCGAGCAGCGCTATTATTCCAACCCAAACAGCAACACTCATATTAAAGCCTGCAAAATAGAGGAACCAGACTGACCCGACCATAGAAAACGGAAGTGCAAGAAGAATTATTCCGGTTTTTACAAAGGATTTTGTATTGAAATAAAGTAGTAGTACCACTAATAGTAACGTTAATGGTATGACCAGGGATAATTTTTTAGCCGCTCTTTCCATATACTCATATTGTCCACTCCAGATGAGCGAATAACCAGGTGGTATTTCCACCTGCTCACCTATAATTTTCTGAGCATTGGCTACATATGTACCGACGTCTATATTTTCCAAATCTATATAAACCCATGCATTCGGTCTTGCATTTTCAGATTTAATAACCGGAGGTCCTTTTTCGATTACAATCTCACCAAGTTCTTCCAGGGGTATGTTACCACCGCCGCGCAGCGGAACCAGTACCCTTCTAAGCGCTTCAATATTTTCTCTGTAATCTCTCTGGTATCTTAGGTTTACGGGATACCTTTCTAAACCTTC
>PVMK01122067.1_pt1 | contig 18389 bp, 17 predicted proteins | sample 1853481 | NCBI WGS metagenome assembly PVMK01 (sample SAMN08533507, study PRJNA380276) | Marine sediment metagenome, whole genome shotgun sequencing project. | reverse complement strand
CTGCACGCCTGCCAGCACCCCTTGCTCTTTGAGGGAAATGCCAAGCTTCTCATACGTGGCGAGCAATTCCGGGTCGACATCCTCCAGAGACTTCGGCCCCTCGGTCGATTTCGGAGCGGCGTAATAGTAAAGTTCGTTGAAGTCGATCTTGGGATATTTGACGTTCGCCCACGTCGGCTCGATCATGCCCAGCCAGCGGCGGAACGATTCTAGGCGCCACTCCAGCATCCACGCCGGTTCGCCCTTCTTATCCGAGATGAAGCGCACGATGTCCTCGTTGAGGCCCTTGGGCGCTTTCACCGTCTCGATCTTGGTCTCGAAGCCGTACTTATACTGGTCGACGTCGATCTTCCTGACCTGCTCGATCGTTTCTTCAACTGCTGGCATCGATTACCCTTTCAATTCATTCAGGCGGCGAGCGCCGCACCACCTGCAACCATTTCCCAAACCGCCAGGAAGGCGGCAATGTCATCGTCGTGCGTCTGCGGCCCGATGCTCACACGGATGGCCGAACGCGCAATCTCAGATCCCAGATTCATGGCTTCGAGCACATGGCTTGCCCCGACCTTTCCCGACGAACACGCCGCACCGGCACTCACCGCAATGCCTTCCAGGTCGAGCTTGATCACCAGCGTCTCTGCTAGTTTGCCGGGCACGGCGATGTATGCCGTGTTGGCAAGGCGAGGTGCGTCTTTTCCAATGATTACTGCCGCTGGTGTTGCGCGACGCACGCCGTCCTCTAACCGGTCCCGCAGCTTGGCCATGTGCTGGGCGGCGTCTTGCTCATTTGCGACCGCCTCGGCCGCTGCACCAAATCCCGCGATACCAGAGATGTTCTCGGTTCCCCCGCGGCGGCGGCGTTCCTGTCCGCCACCCTTTATCAACGCCGGTAGCTCAACACCATCGCGAACGACAAGTGCACCGACGCCGCGCGGGCCTCCGAGCTTGTGAGACGACAGCGAGAGCGCATCAAGGCCGAGTGCTGCAAAGTCGACGGGTATACGCCCGGGCGCCTGGACCGCGTCGGTGTGGACCATGACGCCATGTTCGCGCGCCAACGCTGCCGCTTCCGCCACCGGCTGGATCACACCCGTCTCGTTATTCGCCATCATCAGCGTGAGCAGCGTGCGTTTGGAAGCTTCGGCCGAAGCCGCTAATGCCTCGCTCAACCCATCGAGTTCGGCAACGCCGTTCGTTGAAACACTCAGTTCGATGCGCTCAGCACCCGATGCAGAAACCGGCGCAGTAACTGAATCATGCTCGATGCCTGCAACCGCAATCGCATTCCAACCCGCCGCAAGCACCCAGTTGTTTGCTTCCGTGGCACCACTGGTAAAGATCACTTCGCTCGGATTCGCATTGACGAGGAGAGCAATCTGCTCACGCGCAGCCTCAACGACGGCGCGCGCATGGCGGCCTTCTGCGTGCACCGACGACGGGTTCCCGGCGACATCCAGAACGGTCAGCATTGCAGCACGCGCCTCTCGCCGCAGCGGCACGGACGCATTGCAATCGAGATATGTCCGCTTCTTCGTCATCGCGCGGCAAGCTCTCCTTCTCGTTCCAGTTTTGAGGCCAGCTTGTCTGGCGGAATGCCGTCGAGCACTTCTTGCAGCGTGACACTTGAGAGAAACGTCGCGATGTGCCCGCCGAGCGCATGCCAAAGACCGTGCGTCAAACAACGCTCATCGCCGAGGCAGCCGACGTCGCTATCAAGACAGCGCGTCATGCGGGTTTCTTCTTCCACCGCCTCCATGACCTGCGAAATGCGGATCATGTATGCGGGCCGTCCCAACACGTATCCGCCGGTGCGCCCTCGCTCGCTTTCGACGAGGCCGGCACGGCGCAGCCGCAGAAAAATCTGCTCGAGATAAGAAAGAGAAAGGCCCTGGCGATCGGCGATTGCGGACAACGGAATGGCTGCGCCCTCGCCAAATTTGGCAAGATCGGCCATCGCCATAACGGCGTACCTCCCCTTGGTATTCAATTCCAAACCAAGACCTCCACTGCCCGTCCTGCGCCCATGCGTGACGTCACGTCCGTGCCCAGGGCGTCGCTTCCACTTGCATTTGGCACCAGGGCCTGTGCTAAGAAGCGCGACCGCCGAGAACGCCAATCCCGTCGGAACCTGACCGCTCTTTCGAATGATTCTAAATTTCTACCTGGAATATGAAAATTCCGAGCCCTGAAGTCAAGGTTTCGGAAACGCCCGAATTGATCGCTTTGTGCCCTTTTGATCGTTTCGCGCCCTAGGGCAAGCCGCCAACCCAAACCTGAGCTGGAAAAGCACGATGCCCGAGCTGATCATTAATGGGCCCGCAGGCCGCATCGAGGCCCGCTACCACCATGAGCCTGCGAGCGACAGCCCCATCGCACTCATCCTTCATCCCCACCCGCAGTTTGGCGGGACGATGAACAATCAAGTCGTCTACACGCTTTATCACACCTTCGTGGAACGGGGCTTTTCGGTATTGCGGTTCAACTTCCGCGGCGTGGGGCGAAGTCAGGGAATCTGGGACGGCGGCCCCGGCGAGCTATCGGACGCAGCTTCAGCGCTCGACTGGCTTCAAGTCGTCAAACCGGATTCCAAAGGCTGTTGGATCGCGGGCGTCTCGTTTGGCACTTGGATCGCCATGCAACTTTTGATGCGCCGGCCCGAAGTGGAGGGCTTCATTTGCGTGGCGCCTCCGTCGAACCTTTATGACTTCTCGTTCCTGGCGCCCTGCCCCTCCTCTGGCCTCATGATCAACGGCGAAAAGGATCGCGTCGTACCGACGAACTCTGTGGCCGAACTCACGCAACGCCTAAAGACGCAGCGCGGTATCAAGATCACCCACGAGATCATTCCCGGCGCCAACCACTTCTTCGAGGATAAGATCGACGAGCTCAAAAAAGCCGTCAGTGAGTACCTCGACGGGCGCATGGAGCAAGCCGAGGAGGCCCGCGCTCAGGAAAAGGAACGCGAGCGCGAGCGTGAGCGCGAACGCCAACGCCAGCGCGAAGTTGACAAGCAAGAGGAGCAGGGCGGCTAAAAGACGTTGCCGCAAAGTTTATACGAAGGGTTGCGGGTGTCTAAGGTTGTCGCCCTTTGGGGCATTGGTGCAATACTCGTCCTCATCGCAACGGCCGCTGCGGCCGCCTGGTATATGCTGGGCCTTCCAGGCAAGAGCTTCACCGGTCCACCGCCGCCTGCCACGCGCGACGAGCGCAATCTTGCCGAACGGCTCAAACGCCACGTCGTCGCGATTGCCAGCAAGCCCCACAACGTCGCCCACTATGCGGAGCTTGAGCGCGCCGCTGCCTACATCGAGGCTGAACTGACAGCACTCGGCTATGAGCCGCAGCGCCAGGTTTTCGATACCGCCGGACGCCCAGTACGCAATATCGAGGTCGTCATTCCCGCTGCAAAAAGTAGCGGCGCGCCATCAAGCCTTGTCGTCGGTGCTCACTATGATTCTGACGGTGACGCACCTGGCGCCAACGACAACGGCACTGGCACAGCCGCGGTGATCGAGCTTGCCCGGTTGCTCAAGGATGTGACCCCAAAGAACGAGAGCCTGCGATTGGTTCTCTTCGTCAACGAGGAGGCGCCTTACTATCGAACCGACCAGATGGGCAGCTTGCAGTATTCGCGACGCCTAAAGGAGCGCGGCGAGCGCGTGGCCGGCATGATCTCGTTAGAGACAATCGGCTTTTTCTCAGACGCACCTGGCAGTCAAAAATACCCTATTCCCTTTGGACTCTTCTTCCCCTCGACCGCAAACTTTATCTCGTTCGTCGCAATGCCAGGATCGCGCGCGTTTCTGCATGAGGTCGTCGCCGCCTTCCGCCGTAATACAAAGATCCCGACCATTGGCGGAACTGCGCCAGACCTTTTCGAGGGAATCGGCTGGTCGGACCACTGGTCATTTTGGCACCTTGGCTACCCGGCCGTCATGGTCACCGATACCGCCCTTTACCGCTACCCCCACTATCACACGCCCGAAGACACGCCGGAAAAGGTCGACTACGAAAAGCTTGCACGCATCACGATCGGCTTAGAGAAAACGATCCGCGATCTGCTGCAATAACGGAGGGTCTCTCAGTTTTGCGCCCTTGCAAGCACACCACCCGTCATTGGCTCAGGAACGCCTGTCGTATCTGGATACGTGATCGGCAATCCGAGCCTTGAGCGCGCGGCGAGATAGGCCCATGCCTGCGCCTCGATAAAATCTCCATTGAAGCCTATCGCCTCGACGGGCACGACCGCGTTCTGCACGCTGGCCGCAATCATCGCCATCAGCGTCTTGTTCTTGCGGCCACCTCCACACACGATCCATATCTTGGGTTCCTGCGGCATGAGCGCTCGCGCTTTGGCAATCGTAGCTGCCGTAAACGCGCACAGCGTCGCGGCCCCGTCTTCTAGTGATAGTCCTGCGACCGGTTCAGACGAGAAAGCGTTACGGTCGAGCGACTTTGGCGGTGGTATGCCGAAGTAGCAATGGGTCAGCAACGCCCGCAGGGCCGCCTCGTTGACGCTTCCTCGCGCTGCGGCTGCTCCGCCGGTATCCTGCGGTGCACCGGTGTGCTTCAGCATCCAATCGTCCAGCAATGCATTTCCCGGTCCCGTGTCGAAAGCCAGAAGCCTTACGCCAACCCATGTGACATTTGCGACGCCGCCAAGATTGAGGAATGCAGCAGGCAAGTCTTTGCGCTGAATGGCGAGCGCTCTGTGGTAGACGGGCGCCAAGGGAGCGCCTTGCCCGCCGCCGGCCATATCGGCAGCGCGCAGATCGTAGACGACATCGATCCCGCTTCGCTCAGCCAGAAGACGTCCGTCGCCGAGTTGCACAGTCAGCGAGCGCTCTGGATCGTGCACGACGGTCTGACCATGATAGCCAATCAGGTCAATCGCAGACTGGGCGATCCTGTTGCTATGGAGAAAGCACTCCACAGCCTGCGCATTGAGTAGGGTCAGCGTGCGCTCCAGCTCGCCAAGGCTCCCGGGGCGATCACCACGCTCACGCAATTGTCGCGCCTCGGCAAGCGCGGCGCGCAGCATCACCTTGACCTCAGCGGGATAGGGGTAGGACGCCGCCGGCCCGTGCCGAAGCTCGCTTTGCCCGTCGGTATCGAGCAAGGCGACGTCGATTGCGTCCATTGAGGTCCCGCTCATCAGGCCGATCGCGCGCATGAGCTTGCCCATTCACCCCATCCTGTGCATGTTCCCCGCCACCACTGAGCCCGCCAATGGCAAAGGCGATACGTCATACCGGCATCATGACCAATCTCAAGTCCGACTTCCTAAGAATTCTCACCGAGCGCGGGTTTGTCCACCAGTGCTCCGACGAATCCGGCCTCGATGCGCTTGCTGCGAAGGGCAAGGTCGTGGCCTACGTCGGCTACGATTGCACCGCACCGTCGCTGCACGTCGGTAGCCTCATCTCCATCATGATGTTGCATTGGCTGCAAAAAACCGGCGGCAAGCCGATCGTGCTCATGGGCAGCGGCACAACCCGCGTCGGGGACCCCTCGGGCAAAGACGAGACGCGCCGGATACTCACTACAGAACAAATCGAAGCCAACAAGGAGGGCATGCGCCAAGCGTTTTCCAAGTTCCTCAAGTTCGGCACAGGCAAGACAGACGCTCTCATGAGCGACAACGCGGAGTGGCTCGTGCCGCTCAACTACATCGCGTTCTTGCGCGATGTCGGCCGCCACTTCTCCGTCAATCGCATGTTGGCCATGGACTCCGCCAAGCTGCGGCTCGACCGCGAGCAAGAGCTGTCATTCATCGAATTCAACTACATGCTGTTGCAGGCCTACGACTTCGTGGAGCTTGCGCGCCGTACCGGGTGCAATTTGCAGATGGGCGGTTCGGACCAGTGGGGAAACATCGTCAACGGCATCGATCTGGGCCGGCGCATGGGCACAGATCAGCTTTATGGGCTGACCTGTCCGTTGCTGACCACTGCGTCTGGGGCCAAGATGGGAAAGACGGCGTCAGGCGCGGTGTGGTTAAACGAAGCACAGCTCTCCGCCTATGACTACTGGCAGTACTGGCGCAACACCGAAGACGCCGACGTGGAGCGCTTCCTCAAGCTCTTCACCACGCTGCCTCTCAACGAGATTGAAAAGCTTAGCGCCCTCGACGGGGCTGAGATCAACGAAGCGAAGAAGGTTCTGGCTACCGAAGCAACCGCGCTGCTGCATGGCAGCGAGAAGGCCGCAGCTGCTTCAGAAACTGCACGCAAGACGTTCGAGCAAGGCGCGCTGGCGCAAGACTTGCCCACGCTCCAAGTTTCAAAGGCTGAGCTGGAGAGCGGCATCGGCGTGCTCACCGCATTTGTGCAGGCGGGACTGGTCAGGTCCAACGGCGAGGCCCGCCGCCAGATTAAGGGCGGTGGTTTGAAGGTCAACGACACAACCATCGCCGACGAAAAAGTGCAGTTGACGACAGCCGATCTCGTCGAAGGCGACGTCATCAAACTCTCGCTCGGCAAAAAGAAGCACGTGCTCTTGAAGCCTGTGTGAGCTTCCTCCGCCGGGATGCTAGTTTTTTCGGTAACCGTCGATGGTCTGCGACGACCACCCATGTGTCGTGATGGATCCCGTCGAGGTTTCCCCACCTGAGGCGCGGCCTCTTGAGGCGCGTTCCTTTTTCTTCGACGCTGCACTGGCCCCGTCGTAATTGCGCGGCTGCACCTAGGGGATCGGGTTGGTCATCTGGAAGATCTCGCGGAAAATGCCCGGTGCCACCATGGAGAACGGATTGACGATCACCTGCGGGTTCTGCATCCGCCCCTGAATGGCGAACGTTATCCCCAAGAGACCTTCGCATTTTGGCCCTGTTAGAATCGGCCCAAAAATCGGGATGTCGCAAAACGCGCTATTCAATCCCTGAAGCGGCACATACGTTCCTCCAAGATTGACCCGGTGGGTCTTGAAATCCACCTTGCCGCGGAACGAGGCGCCGAGCAGCGGCCCTCGCACGTATGAATCCTCCATTACGAATTGGCCATAACCTACAGAGAATGGCACGCGCATACTGTCGAACTGAAAAACCTCGCGCACGACTCTGCGCGCCCGATGCCGATTATTCCCGATCGCCGGGCGACCGTCATCGAGGCCGCTGAACACCTCCGAGACAATCGGGTCGCCGAGGATCTCAAATTTGTTGACCCAAAGAATTCCCGTCTTTTCCGCCGGCCCCTTTCCGTCGAGGTTGACCTTGAGCCGCACCCGGCCACCCTTCACGTTGGGATAGAAGTCAATGAGGCGGAAAGCCTGGCCCGCGTCTGTTGAATCCGCCACCAGCATACGCGGCTGATTGGGTTTCTTTTCCAACACGGCGAGGAGCTGTGCGCCGCCATCGAGCGTTCCACGTCCATCAAGCATCGTGAGTTTCTCTCCACGCTTGGAGAGCAACAGCTTGACGTTACGCAGATTCACTTCGGAGAAACCGATCACCGTGCCAACCTCGATCTCAAAGTCGATACCAACACGAGGCTTCTTTGGTTTGGGGCGGCTTTCGGAAATCTGTCCCAGCGAGAACAGGGAACGGAAGAAATTGCGGCCGTCGAACGTGGGACCGCGCGCTTTCACCTTCCACACACCGTCGGGGCCCAGTGTGCCTTGCATTTCCAATCGCGTCACAACATCGAGGGAAAAATCCGGGAAATAGAACTCGCGCAACCTGTTGTCGGCACCTATCGCCATCCATCCCTCAATGGCTACGTCGTCACCGGCAACCTTGAAGTTTTGCAGCTCAATATTGTGGTTGCGGCCAAGCGCGATGTCAGTTTGCAAAATGGCCTTGCGCCCAGGCCGCTTTCGCCATGCGACATTTTCCAGAACGAGGTCTGCATTGGTGAGATCTGCGCGCAGCTTGATCTCAGGCTCGTCCATGAGGCCTTTGGTGATCGTAACCTCGACGGGTATCTCGCCCTGTACAATGTGATTGATATCGAGACCGAGCTGGTCGCGATCGGAATTGTCGAGCGTCGCCCAAATCCTGAGCGGGGGCTGCTTGTCGAGCGGGGCATCAAAAATGCGTTGCCAGCCAACCTTGGTCAGCACGCCGTTGATAAGCACCTCGCCGTTGACATCGACCGCCCTCTCCGTGAGGTCGATGTTGAGGCTTGCGTCGAGAATTTCATAAGACCCGATAAGCCCATTAGCACGGCCGTCGCTGATGCGCGATTTGCCTACGACTTTGATATCGCTCATCTGCAGATCGGTCACCACCGGCAGGGTAATCTTGTAGGTGCCTTCAATCGTGCCGACTAAGCCTTCCGTGGGCAGGCCCGTCTCTTGGAGAAAGGCTAGCGGCGACCTTTCGAGCACTTCTAAAACCGCATCAAGCGGCGCCTCGCTGGCGAAGGCAATCTCGGCGACCGGAGCGTCACCAAAGATGTCGACCACCGTTAGGCGCGCTGCCTTCAACGGTACTCGGCGATCGAGCCCGAGCACAATTGCGGATTCGGGAATGTTGACCTCCAACCCATCGTTTTCCAGTCGGATCGTTGCGCGAGGCGCTTCCACAGGCAGCGTGTCCTTGATCACCTGGAATTGCAGGTCTGCAGTTTCGAGAGTCATTGACAGGCGGTGATGGGCGGACCCGTCGGAGACGTTTTGGGCATCCAGATGCTCGCCGCTCGCAAAGCCGGAACGAACCACCAAGCAACTGGCCGCGCGTCACGCTCTCGCCCACCCACTCGCGCGCACTGGGCGCAATGGCCTTCGGCCAAAGCGCCTTTAGCGTATTGATGGGCATTGGACTGAGCGTACCTTCAAGCCTTGTACTCGCCGGGTCCACGCCAGCAACGAAGTCACCCGAGAGAGTGACCTCGGCCCCGCCCGCCTTCAAATTAAATGCCGTAAGTTCGACCTCGCCGCGGTGCGGTAAGATGCGCCCCTTCGCTTCCAGCCAGTCGAGCGGCACCGGCGTGATACCGAACTCGTCGGCGGCCAAGACACCATCAATCGCCTTCAACTGGTAGCGCCAGGCCGAACGTGAGCTACCACGCTCTTCTTGCTCCAACATGCCCACAAGCGTAACCCTGCTGCCCCGCCAACGCAGTGTTGATTGGGATAGTTCCGCCCGCTGCGTCTTGCCGTCGTAAGCGACATTGAAAACGCCGCCGTCCACCTCCAGCGGCGCATCGGGCAGCGCTGGTAGCCGCAAATACCCACGACCGATCTCAAGTCGCAGCGCCGCGGTGAGAATATCGCCTTGGTCCGAGAGCTCGAGCGTCGCGTCGCCGGCAACCGGCATGTCAAAAGACTGGAGCAGACTGAGCTGCGGTACTGCCCGCGCCAAGCTGCGCGGCACAAGACCACGAATTGACGTCTTCAACGTCAGTGTGCGTGAGCTTTCCGATTCGTCCGTTTCGAAGGTGACGTGCCACGGCGAACCTTGCCTGCCTTGCCCGGCAATCGTCGCACGCCCCGCAATCACACTTCGCGTCTTGGCGTGCATCAGGCCGACAGTAACCGAGGGCACGTGCCATTCCGTCGTTCGCCCTGCGTATTCAAGAACGACTGTTGCGTTCCTTAGGCCCACCTCGCTAAGAAAAGAACTGGCATCGAGCCCCTGGCGCGCGCGTGCAGACATATCTGTGACGACCCGGGCGAGATCGATCCGTTTCAACGGTCCGGCAGGCTGTGCGGGAGGCGCCGCCGCAGCCGGGAGCTTGGCGGTCGCGCCGGGTGTTGCGTCTTTGCGCCCTGCGGGCGTCTTCGCATCTGGCGCGATCTCCACGGGTTTTGAGAAGCTCATGGAGAGACCGCGCTCATCGGAATAGAAAAGGAAGAGACGCGGCTCGATCAACTCTACGCGTGCCGGCACAATTAGCGCCGACCATAGTGCGGCCGTGCTGAGCTCGACCGCGGCAAGCGGTGCTGACGCGACAACGTTGCCATCGGGCTCGAGAACGCGAAGATTGAGCAAGCGAAACTCAAGCCCGCCCTTTTCCGACAGGCTAACTACGGCATCATCGATCTCGACAGTATTGCCCTGGAGCTCGGCCGCAATACCACGCTCGATCGGTGCCACCATGAAATTCAGCGAGATCGGCCCGTGCCGCAGCCGCACATAGCCGAGGCCTAGCGCGAGCACCACCAACATGATGACGGGGGCAAGAATGAATAAGCACCTACCGAGACCATGCAGAATATTGTCGCAAGTCGAAGCGATGGCAGCCAGACGCCGCCGGGGCACCGGCGCCGGCTCACCCGCTCGCGTCTGCGCGTGTTGTTGTTCCCCGTTACGTCTTGCCGTCTTATGCAAGCCAGCGCCCCTCACGGCTCTACAAGAGTCCAACCAGACGCAAACTGATTTTGCTGATCGCGCATTGCGTCGATCCCCGCCGGGACAGGACCACAATGCTGACTTGCGCCGAGCAACTCTCCTGCGGCACCGTTCACATGCGTCTGCCCGGCACCGAATGCCCTCGCCCTAACCACTGCCGCAGCTATGGTAGAAAGGCGCTGTGCGTGGCCTCATGCCACCCGTGCGCCGCTCCATACACAATGCCAGCCGTGAAGCGCGTCCTCGTGCAACGTGCGGGGGCAAAAGCGACAAAAGAAAGGCACAAGACCGATGATAGAGGATGGTACCAAGGCTCCCGATTTCGAGCTTCCCGATGCGGACGGCAAGAGCGTCCGGCTGTCGCAGCTCAAGGGCCGGCTGGTCGTCGTTTATTTCTATCCCAAGGACGATACTTCGGGCTGTACGGCCGAAGCTAAGGGCTTCTCGTGCCTCATTGAGGCGTTCAAAAAGGCGGGGGCCGACGTCATCGGCATTTCGCCCGACGGCCCGGCAAGCCATCGCAAGTTCGCCGATAAGTACGACCTCAGCGTCCGTCTTCTGGCCGATGAGGCAAAGGAGACGGCCCAGGCCTACGGCGTTTGGGTCGAGAAGAGCATGTATGGGCGAAAATACATGGGGGTCGAGCGCTCCACCTTCCTGGTGGACGCTGCGGGCAAGATCGCCAGGAGCTGGCGCAAAGTGAGAGTGCCCGGACACGCAGAAGAGGTTCTCGCAGCCGTCGAGGCGTTGACGCCATAACAATGGGGGAAACCGTACGCCGCACCCCCCATTCGGTAGGGCAATTGCGACCTTTGGGTTGCTGCGCACCGCCGCGAACGAGACTTTGCTGACTTGGATGCAATCTCGTCACAAACCATGACCAAGATCGGGAAACGTGCTAGGTGACACATTAGGGGCTAGGTGACACTTAGGGGAGAGGCACTCGGCGGCCGCAGCCGCTGAATGTTAGCGTCCAATAGCTCAAATGTCGGGTTTGTTGCGTCGTAACGGAGGTGGAGTCTGATGTTGCCGAATTTTAAGAAGTCCGAGACGGAATTGCCGAAGCCAGCTTCGGGAAATTTGCCGGCCGGATCGCCAAGCCAAGGTATTGGCACGCGCCCGATGGGGGTTGTGCGCGGTTCTGATCGCAACGCCCCGTCCGTTATCGGGCCAGACCTAACAATTCATGGCAATCTGGTCTCGAAAGGCGAGGTTCAGATCGACGGCGAAGTGCAGGGGGATATCCACGGCACTTATGTTGTCATCGGCGAAAAAGCTCATATCACGGGTGCCATCATCGCCGAGGAGGTGGTCGTGCGTGGCCACGTGATGGGCTCGCTGCGTGGCAAGCGCGTCATGCTGCAATCGTCCAGCCACGTCGAAGGCGATATCTATCACCAAGCGCTCGCCATTGAGCAGGGTGCGTTCTTTGAAGGAAAGTCTCGGCGTTCCGAAGATCCAATCGCCGGCGTGCAGAAACCCGAAGTTCCTTCATTCAACCCATCGCCTAGCAACGATTCCGATACTTCAGATTGAGACCAGAGCGCTTGGGGGCGCCGTACCGCGCGCCCCCGCGCCTTGCCTGTTCTATTGTCAATTGCATCGCGACGGTTAACTTGTTTGCCAGGCACCGATCGCAATCCTATGTCCGCCTAGACCCGCAAACGTCCGCTCACGGCAAGTTAGCACAAGCACCTGATGACTTTGGGCGGCGCGCTTAAGCGCGGCAAACATGAGCTCAATGCGTTGATCGTCCGAATAGACGAGTGCGTCATCGAGGATCAGAGGCGCCGGCGAATCCGTCTCCGCAAGCAGGCGGCCAAACCCGAGACGAACAAGCACGGCAAGCTGTTCCCGCGTGCCGTCGCTCAAGCTGGCCAGCTCCTCACTGTCACTGTCACTGCCCCGCCGCAGCTTCTTTGGTGCAAAACCATCGCCGAAGCTGAGCGCCGCTTCGGGAAAGACGAGACTCATATAAGGGGCAAGACGGTCCAAAACCGGCTTGGCAAAGCGCTCGCGAATCTCGTTTGCAGCTAAGGAGAGTTCGCGATCGAGAAGCTGCAACGCGCCGATCTCGTGCGTAAGGTTCTGAACGCGCGTTGCGGCTAAAGCGAGCTTATCCTCCAGTTCCGCTAAGCACGCGGCAACGTCATCGGCTCGATCCGCTTTTAGCTCACCTTCGATACCGGCTTCCGTCCGGCGCACCTCGACCAGGTCGCGCTCAGCATCTGCGAGCGCGCCTTCCGCACGGTCCGCCGCCAGTTTCATTTCACTAAGGCGAGCATCCTCGGGCGCCTTTTCACGCCAGGCTGCAAGATCGCGCACCGCGGCATAGAGACCAGACTCTGCCTCTGCGACCGCTGCTGTCATTTTTTCCATTTTAAGCCGGCGTGCGGCCTCGTCGCCAATGCTAAGCGAGAGCGACGCAATCCTTTCGCCCCGTTCTTCGGCGCGTGCGCTCATCCGCGCTTGTTCTTTGTCAATTTGATCGTGCTCGCGTACCGCTTCTGCGAGCTGACCTTCCGCTTCAGCAAGTTCATGGGCGAGCGCCTGCCCACGCGCTTTGAGGTCGTCTTGCGTGACCTGTGACATGCACTCTGATGGCCCAGCATCAGCGGCAGCCTCGCCATGAGCGCGCTCAAGGTGTTCCAATCCATCGGGTGCCAGCGAGCTCAGTCGCGCGCTCACGTCAGCCAACGCGCCTTCAAGCACACGGCGTTCGCCAAGACGCTTTTCGGCCTCGTCGACCGAGACAACGCCGGCACGCGTCAACAGCGCGCGCAATTCCTTCTCATGCGCGACGAGATCAGCCTGGTCCGCACCCAAGCTCTCTGACTGTCCCGGCGCAACGGTCACAATCCCCACGCCTTCGATCTCAAGCGCGATCGGCTGGCGGGGATTAAGCGTCTCACCATCCTTGAGAACACGGCCATCAACGCGGATTTTGGACTTGGCGCCTTGCGCATACGCAACAGACACCTGCGGCGATGCCGCCGCCAAGCGCGCTTCGATGGTCGCTAAACTTGTTGCCTCGCGCCGCGCCGCGGCCACGAGCCCTTCCTCGGCGCGATTGTTTGCAATCCCGTCCGTCAAAACTTTGCGCTCATCCGCCAGAACGCGCGCCGCCTGCAAGCGCTCTGCCGCCCGCTTTGCGCGCTCCGCTAACTCTAATGCCCTACGATCCCGCTCCAAGTTTTCGCATTCGTCGAGCGCAGCTTTGTAGGCACCTGTCGGTCTCGGTGAACTGTGGCTTGTGACGAAAGCGGCCAAATCTTCCTTCACCTTGGCCTGCACAATGCGTGCGGAACCACCGTCTGCCACGGCTTCTACCTGTGCTTCGATCGCAGCGTTGAGCGCGCCATGCCCCGTCACGGTCGGATCGAGAGCTTTGAGCGAGTCACCCTGATCAACCCACAAAAGGGCAAACCGTTCCGTGCCAGCACTCCCCGACAGAAGTTTCAGCAGTTCACTCTCCGCATCACCACCCCGCCAAATGTCGCCCGACTGCAAGTCCTTGAGTTCGGCGCTGGCGTGGGCAAGGAACTGCTTGCGAATGCGCCACAACTTACCGTCGATTTCGAAGTCAACCTCGACCAGCGGCGCGCCACCCGAATAGGGGCGCAGGACTTCAACCGTTTTCGTCTTCTTCGACTTGTGCTGCTCAAACAGCGCCAGCTTCACCGCTTTGAGGATCGTCGACTTGCCAAGCTCGTTCGGCCCGGCGAGCACATCGAGCCCGCCCGTCAACCCTTCAAGGGCCACCGGCTCACGGAACCGGCCGACCTCCTTCAGGCGAATGGCTCGGATTTTCACCGGGCGCCTCCCGCCTCGATGCGCCGGGCTATAGCAAACAGCTTGCGCAGGGCACGCGCGGCGACTTCAGAGTCTTCTGATGGCGTCGCTGCCATTCCCTTCAGGCGTGCGGCCACCGTTGCCAGCATGCCTGATCCCAGCTCGTCAATGTCGGTGTCGGCAGCAAATGTCTGCACGCGCGAAAGATCAGGCGCGAGATGGAACAACTGCGGCGCGATCTTGGCTAAGCGCTCCTCGATGCGCGCGAACTCCGCAAGCGAGACGGAGCCTTCAAGGCTGAGCGCCATGAGAAAGCGCGACGCATCCGCGCCGAGCCCGCTTACCTCTTTCTCGATTGCTTCCAGGCCTTCGCCGCCATCAACCGACTGCTGGCGCCGCATCCACGTGAAATATGCCGTCGCAACGCGCTCCACCTTCGGCGGTGAGTTTGCGCCATCAATGTGCACGGCGAGCGCATAACCCGGCTCGTTGTCGGGAAAGCTGTCCGGCTCGGGCGTGCCCGAATACCAAACACGATCCGAAATGCGTTTCACGCCGTGCCAATCCCCCAGCGCCAGATAGGCCAGCCCCGCCATCTTCACCCGTGCGGGATCTATGGGCACGTTCGCCTCACCGTCGCTGCCAAACCCTTGCACGGAGCCGTGCGCCAGACCGATGCGGATTGTGCCAGGAGGCGACGTCGCGCCGTCCATCCACGCGGTCGGATCACGGGCCGTCGACTTGGATGTCAGAGGCGCGGGCAATAGCACAACGTCTTTCGCGAGTTCGGCAGGCTCTGGGGTGAGGTGCACACGCACATTCGAGGGCAGCTCGCCCGCAACAATCGCTTCCCAAACGCCGCCGGCGCGCGCCGGGTCGTGATTGCCCGGCAGCAGATGCCAGCCAAGATTTGGGTAGGCTTTCAGCCTTGATAAAAGCCGGCCTGCCAGCTCATCAGACACCGTCTCGGAGTCGAATACATCGCCCGCAACGAGCACGGTTTCAGCACCGGCAGCACGCGCGGCTTCGGCCACGCGATCAACGGCACCCAGCCGCTGCTCTCGCAGAACGGCTGCCTTTTCCGCCTCAAACGCACCGAAGCGCTTGCCGATCTGCCAGTCGGCAGTATGGATGAACGCGAATCGCATTTTCGCAGGCAGAGTGTTCTTATTTTGTTCAAGGCGCAAGCGTTAGCAGACACCCTCTGTGGAGAAGCGGCGCGCCAAACTTGGGGCGCCACAGAGCAAGATCGTTCTTGATGACATCGCTTAAGCCCATGCCTGAGACGTGTCCGGCAAGACCATGAATCTTGCTCTAGGGTCTATGACCCTCAATCAAAAGTGTAGAGATACGATTCACGTTTCACTTGGAAGGGTTCAAGTGCGTCCAAGTGAAACGATCCAGCTCTAGGGGGAAAGCGGCAACGTGGCGGCAGACGTTGAAACAGTCGTGGTGGGTGCAGGCGTTGAGGGCCTGGGGATCGCGCGCGCCTTGGCCAACAAAGGCCAGCAAGTGTTCGTGCTGGAACGCCACGACCGCATTGGCACCGAGACCAGTTCGCGCAATTCGCAAGTCATCCACGCGGGCCTCTACTATCCGCAAAATAGTCTGCGCGCCGAACTGTGCGTTAAGGGCAAGGCGCTGCTCTATGGGTTTTGTGAAGAGAACGGCGTCGCGCTCAAGCGCTGCGGCAAGCTTTTGGTGGCAACGAGCGACGAGGAAATCACAAAGCTCGAGGCGATTGCCGCCAACGCCGCCCGCAACGGCGTTGACGATCTGCAACGCCTTTCTGCTGACGAGGCACGAAAGCTTGAGCCGGAAGTCGCCTGCGTTGCGGCCTACCTCTCGCCTTCGACCGGCGTCATCGACAGTCATGGCCTTATGACTGCGCTTGAAGGCCATCTCACAACGCGCGGCGGACAGGTTGTCCTTGAGACAACCGTTACCGATCTCAGCCAGCCGGGCAACGGGGCGGATCATTTTGTCATCGAGACATTGAGCGCCGGTGAAACGTCAAAGCTCACCGCCAAGAACCTCGTCCTTGCCGCGGCCTTGGCGGCACCGAACTTGGCACATGCTCTCCTACGCGCCTGGCTACACCGTGCCCGAGACCTATCCGGCCCGGGGGCACTACTATGCACTCACCGGCGCTGCGCCCTTCAAGCACCTCGTCTATCCCATACCGCAGGGCGCCTGGCTGGGGCTGCATTTGACGCTCGACGTCGCTGGCCGAGCCAAGTTCGGCCCCGACATCGAGTGGACCGATCACGTGTCTTACGACTTTGATGAAGCAAACGGAGCGCGCCGCACGAAATTCGAGCGCGAGATCCGCCGCTACTGGCCGGGCCTGCCCAACGACTCCCTGCAACCTGACTACGTCGGCGTGCGGCCCAAGATCTACAAGCAGGGCGAACAAGTTGCCGATTTCGCACTCCACGGACCTGAAACTCACGGGATCCCCCGTCTCGTGGCGCTCTACGGTATTGAAAGCCCAGGACTCACCGCGTCTTTGGCGATCGCGGACCATGTGGCCGGCCTGATCGTATGAATGCCCAATTTCAGATGTCCAAGACTATGCAGCCGAGCGTGCCCAAGCCCCGCTAGCCGGGTCAAAACCTGACAGTTCTTAGGACATTTTTAGTGCGAACCGGCCAGCATTGCGCCTTGGGCAAGTGACCACTGCGAGGGATGACGAAACCGATGCGAATTCTTGCAAGTTGGCTTTGTGGCCTCGTCGCGGCCGTTGCTGTTGCGGCCGCCGGCGCGGTGCAGGCCAACGCCGCGGAGAAGCTCGATGGCTACTGGATGGATTCGCACGGCGAAGTCATTCTCGATATCAGGCCCTGTGGCAAAGCGCGTTGCGGAAAGGTCGCTTGGCTACGCAAACCGCGCGGCCCGAACGGCGGCCCCTTGCGCGATTTCCGCAACACCGACCCCAAGCTGCGCCGGCGCTTCGTCTGCGGCCTGTACGTCATCACGGGCTTCAAGAAACAGGGCGGCGGCACTTGGGGTGACGGGACCGTCTATATTCCCGGCCATGGGATGAGCGTCAGTGGCTATGCGCAGGTCTTGGGCTCCAATCGTGTGAAGGTCACGGGTTACTTCTTGCTGCCGATCTTCGGCTCATCTGAGGTTTGGACGCGGGTGAAGGGGGCGCTCCCCACGTGCGCCGAACAAGCGGAAATGATCAAGACAGGCCGTTGGATTGCGGATCTGTCAGTTTGGCGCGCCAAGCGTTCGGCGGCGCAGAAGAAAAAGCCCGCTCCACCAGTGGCCGCGCGCTAAAATCAAGAAAATCATCGTTCTGGATCGGGCGGGGGCAGCAATGGGCGCGTCAGCCTTTGGCATTGCGCGCTGGCATCTCTACAATCAATCGCGTGGAACGCGCGAAAAAGAATAACGGCCTACAAATGCAGGTGATGCGATTAACCGTCCTGGCTATCGTGGCATTCTCCCTCGCCGCTCCGGTCACGGGACAGGGGCTTCCCAAGGGACCGGGGCCAGCCCGCACGGCAAGTCTGTTCAACTTCTATTGTCTGAGCCAGCTTCCGGCCATTGAGGACGTTGCCAATGCGGCCGGGTTTGGCGAGTTTGTTGAACTCGTGGGCGAGGAACTGCAAAAATACCAGCCGGAAGTTCCCGCCGACGAGCTGCGCGCATGGCGTCTGCGCGACCTGGGCTCAGATTTCATCCTCACTTCGGCCCGTTCCAAGCCTGACGCGGAATTCAAGAAGGAGATCCCTGAATTCGCCAACTCGAAGAGCGTCGCCTGCTCTCTGGTTATCTCAACCGAAGATGCAGACAAGCAGCTCCTAAAGGAAATGGTTGCCCTCATCGGCCGCGAGCCCGATGAAGCGTGGGACCAAGGGGCGCTCCGTGTCCATTCCTGGACGGGTAAGACCGACAAGCTCCTAGTCATGGTCCACTTCTACGCTCCTACGATAGAGGGGCAGAATGCCATTATGAGCGCTACCGCCTTCGTGAAGAAATAGGTCTTCGATGAGCGTGCGCGTGAGCGGCCCTCTCACTTTGAGCACGATGAGTACAACCTACACATGGCCCGAATTAGCATCGGCAGAATTCTCATAAGCTTCAATTGTAAGCTCGGATTGGTGATGGCATCGTGTGACGTGCCTTCGGGTCGATGTCCCCCTTCACGGGGCAACGCACCTCTCCGATGCAGAGTTCGGACACAGCTGTGTCATTGTTCACTTGGAGTAACGCGATGCATGGACGTTTCGTTGTATTCGGTTTGGCGCTTGCGATAAGCCTTCATGGGCTTTGCGCAGATCGCTCAGGCCAACGT
>PVMK01123829.1_pt1 | contig 18395 bp, 16 predicted proteins | sample 1853481 | NCBI WGS metagenome assembly PVMK01 (sample SAMN08533507, study PRJNA380276) | Marine sediment metagenome, whole genome shotgun sequencing project. | reverse complement strand
ATCTCTCCGCCCGCATCAACGCCTCCACCTATGAGCTCCTGGTTCTCATCCGTGAGTTCGACGAACGGGCCGGCTGGCTCAAGTGGGGGTTGGAGAACTGCACCCAGTGGTTGCACTGGCGCTGTGACTTGAGCCGTTGCGCGGCCCGGGAGAAGGTGCGGGTGGCCCATGCGCTGAAGGCGCTGCCGGAGATTTCGGCGGCCTTTTCCAAAGGCACCTTGTCGTACTCGAAAGTGCGGGCCTTGACCCGGGCTGCGACGGCCATGAACGAAGAGTCGTTGCTGGCGTTCGCGCTCTCCACCACGGCGGCGCGGGTGGAGGAGCGCTGTCAGCAGCTGCGCAATGCCGGGCCGGGTGCGGTGGACGCGGTGAACCGGGCCCACGAGCGGCGCTCGGTTCGCGTGTGGCGGGATACAGGGCGCGGGACGCTGTCGCTGAGCGTGGAGTTGCCGCTGGAAGCCGGCGAGCTGATTTGTCAGGCCCTGGACAAGGCGGTGGAAGCGCAGGGACAGCAGGGACCCGAGTTCGAGGCCGAGTCATGGAGCGCGCAACAGGCCGATGCGCTGGTGACCATGGCGAAGAGCTATCTGAATGGTGGCTTGGATGGCAGCGCGAGCACCGCCGATACCTATCAAGTGGTGGTTCACGTGGATAGCGCAGCGCTCCATGGCGGAGAAGGGCGCTCGGACCTGGCCGTGGAATCCGTCAAACGCTTGAGCTGCGACGGCAGCGTGGTGCCCATGGTGGACGGCGCCGACGGCGAGCCGTTGAATGTGGGGCGCAAGCAACGCACGGGGCCGGCGGCGGTGAAGCGCGCCTTATGGGCACGGGACGGGGGCTGCTCGTTTCCCGGATGCACCCATAGGCGCTTCGTGGATGCCCACCATATCCGCCACTGGGCCGATGGTGGTGAGACCAGCCTGGATAACACCATGCTGCTGTGCGGCGGGCATCACCGCCTGGTCCATGAAGGCGGATACGACATCCGCAAGGACTATCAGGGGCGCTGGTATTTCATGCGGCCCGATGGTCGGGCCATTCCTCGGCACGGTTATCGGCCAGACGACATGGTCGACGAGGGGTTGGATAGCAACAAGGGGGGCGCTTCCGCGGAAGCGCCTGAGAGTTGGTGTGTGCCTTCCGCTCCCACCGGTGTTCGCGAGGTCGCACCCCTATATGAAGTCGCCCTCTAGTTTCGTTGAAGGCGTAGGTGCTCCGGAGCCGTATCCGTTGCAAACGGATCGCCGCTTCAATGCCAGCTCACCAGCACCGCGACGCCCCAGAGAATCAGCACGACGCCCGCAAAGCGGCTGATTATCTGGCCTGCCGGGGCGAGCTTTTCAAGCAGCACGTATAGCGCCAAGCCTGCGACCCAGAGCAGGTTCATGACGCCCGCGTAGAACAGCAAGCCCATCATCACCCAGCAACAGCCAAGGCAATATCCGCTGTGCTCGAGGCCCATGAGGAGCGCCCCTTTAACACCTCGGCGCCAGCGGCGGGCGAAAAAATCCATGGGGGCGCGGCAATGGCGAAGACAGGCGTATTTGAGCGGCGTCATCTGGTAGACGCCCGCGCTGATGAGCAGCGCGGCGCCAAGCGGCACGCTCGCGCTTTTCATCATGGGTGAAAGCAGGGCGAGGTCGTCGAGCTTCAGTTGAGCGAATGTCGCAAGCAGACCGAAGCCACCCCAGACGATGACGTAAGCGGTCGCAAAAATGCCGGCCGATACGGCGGGGTCGCCGCGCTCTGCGGATTTTCGGCTCAAGGCCGCGAACAGGAGAATGGTCGGTGCGGCGCTCGGCAGCATCATGGCGGCCATCATCAGCCACCACATGGCCAGCATCAGCGCGAAGTAAGTGGGCGTCCAGACCGCCGGCGCCGGCATGGGCATGCCGGCGCCGGTCAACAGATAAGCCCAGGACAGCGCGATAGCGGCCAGCAGGCCGCCGATGATGATTCGGCGGTCTCGGCCGAGCGCCCGGTTGAGCGCAGGCGCACTCGAACTCACGGTGGCCGCGCTCTTCGCTGCTACGCCGCCTTGCGAACGACGCCGCTGTTCGAAAGATGCAGCTCAGCGAACTGGCCGTGGCTGTTTTCCAGATCGAGCTTGATCTCGCCAATGGCCTTGGTGGAAGCACTGCCGGCTTCGGCAACCTCGTACTCGAAGCCGTGGGGCAGATCGATGCGTGCGCGGTGAATATCGCCGGTAACGGGATTACGGATGGGCTCGCCTTTCGTTTCGAACACGCCGGGCACGGCGATGCGTCCGGTGCGGTTCTCGATGTCGATCTCCAACTCGATGGGCTTGAACAGCGGCTCCAGGATGGTGGAGCACATGGTGGTGTACACCGACCACATGGTGGCCATGGGTTCCGTTTCCTCGCCTCGCATGATCTTCAGCAGCGCATCGCGCTGTGCTTCGCTGGCGCTTTCGTCGACGATGAGCTGCATTCTGCCATTGCCTTCGTGGACGGGGCCGGGCCACTCATAGACGCCGGCGGCACGAAGGCCGCTCAAGTCCACATCGCCGAAGTGCCCCTCGGTGAACTGAAAGGCGACCGCGGCCTTGCAGGTGCCGTCGCTGGGCAGCGCATTGAACTGACACGGACAACCGTAGTCACAGTTGCAGTTGGCGAATTCTTGTCCTTTGATGGTCCACTCGATCATGATTTCCTCCTGCCGTCTCGAGGTGTGATCGCCTGTTCATATTGGACAGAATAGACAGGCAATTATGATTATTGTCCAGACAGTAGACTCCCTTTGTCATCCCGTTACAACGCCCACCATCAGGCCAGCAATCCGCTCTGGCTGATGCCGTCGAAAATGAACTGTACCGCCAGGGCCGAGAGCAGCACGCCGAAGATCCGGCTGATGACATGCAGTCCGGTGACGCCCAGAATTTTCTGTATGTACGTTGCGCCCAGTAGTGTCACAAAGGTCATCAGCAGGACCGTGAGCAGGCAGGCAATGACGATCGCCTGAGTCTGCCAATCGCCCCTGGCATTCGCCATCAGAAGTATGGCGGCCCCCATGGCGCCGGGACCGGCGATGAGTGGCGTTGCCAGGGGAAAGACCGAGATGTCCTGTTTCTGCTCGGCTTCCTTGGTCTCATCATCCGTAGTCGATGTTCCGCCTGACGAGCGTGCGAATACCATGTCGATACCGATCAGCAGCAACAGGATGCCACCGGAGGTGCGCAGCGCCGCAAGCGATATCCCCAGTGCCGACAGCAGCCACTCACCGAACAGGGCGAACACCAGCAATATCCCGCTGGCAATGAGGGAACCGCGGATCGCCATGGAGCGCCGGTGTGCTGCGGTGCTGCCGGCCGTTATCACCGCGAACATGGCGGCGGCTTCGATGGGACTGATGGTCACGAAGAAGGTCGTGAATGCGACGGCGGCGGTCTCTAACATTCGAACCTCTATGATGAACTTTCACCGACGGCACGCGCTTCGCGGTGGGCGATGTAGGTGACGCTGGCGATGATGACAGCACCCCCGGTGAGGGTCCAGACATCCGGTACTTCGGAAAAGACGTAGAAGCCCAGCAGAGTCGCCCAGACCAGCTGCAGGAACGAGAACGGCTGCAGCACCGTCAGCTCCACGGTCTGCATGGCACGGGTGAGGGTGTAGTGGCCGGCCGTTGCAAAGATGGCGGTGACGAACAGCCAGCCGAGCTCCGTGGGCGTTGGCGTGCGCCACACCAGCAGGGCCGGGACCAGCAATGCCAGGGTCACGAATACCGACATATAGGCGACGATGCTGGCGCTGGATTCCGTTTCCGTGAGCTTCTTCGCGATCAGGAATGAGCACGCGAACAGCGGTGCCGCGGCCAGCTGGGCGAACGCGCCCAGCTCGATACTGACGGCCCCGGGACGCAGAATGATCAGCGTGCCGAGAAAGCTGACCACGATGGCGGCGATGCGCCGTGCATGCAGGACTTCGCCGAGGAACAGCACGGCGCCCATGGTGGTGAATATGGGCGTGGTGAAACCGATGGCGGTCACCTGGGCGATGGGAATGCGCGCCATGGCGAAGAACCACAACATGACGGCGCTGCCGTGGGCAACACCGCGAAGCATGTGCAAACCCAGGCGTGACGGCCGCACCCCGACCACGAACATGCGCAGCAGCACCGGCGCTATCAGGACGACCCCGAAGGCGTAGCGGATGAACGCCGCCTGCATGGGGTTCATGTCGGTGCCCAGATGGCGGACCACGCCGGTGACCGCCACGAACAGCAGTCCGGTCAGGAGCATCCACCAGATGCCCCACAGATAGCGTCCGCGGGCTGTATCTGTCACCCGCGGATTTTCGCCCTCGGCAGGCTGACGCCCCAGGGATCCGGTACTTTGCCCATGGGAACTTCGATGAGGCTGGCGCCTTTGCGGCCGAAGGCACTTTCCAGCTCGCCACGCAGCGCCTGGGGCGTCCCGGCACGCGCGGCGTGCACGCCGAAGCTTTCCGCCAGGCGGATGAAATCGGGATTGCGCAACTCCGATGCGATGACGCGCCCGTCGTAATCATCCTCCTGCATGCGCTTCACGTTTCCGAAGGCGCCGTCGTTGAAGACCACCGTGACCACGTCGATACCGTGCTGAACGGCGGTGGCCAGCTCTTGAACATTGAACATGAAGCCGCCGTCGCCGTTGATCGACAGGACCGGCTTTTCCGGGTTGGCGACTTTGGCGCCCAGAGCCGTGGGAAATCCGGAACCGAGGGTGCCCTGATAGCCGGACGAGAGATAACTCCTGGGCCGGTAGACGGGAAACAATGCGCGGGAGACATAGCCAATCTGCGTGAGCTCGTCGACGTATATGCCGTCCTCGGGCAGCGCGTCGCGCAGGGCCGCGATGTATTCGGCCTGAGGGCTCAGCTTGCTGCGCAATTCGGTAAGGGTGGAAGCCTCCAAGCCGTTCAGCTCTTCTTCCCGCGATGCACGTTTCTTGTTGTGTTTTGCCAGCGCGGGGATCAAAGAGGCCAGGGCTTCGCCGGCGTCCGCGACGATGCCCACATCCGGGCGACCGAATCGCACCATCTGACTGGGGTCGATGTCGATGCGCACCACCTGCAGAGCGTCGTCCTTTCCCCACACCTGTAGTTGCTGCTGGGCCCGCGAGCCCACGACCAGCACCACGTCTACGTCGGGCCACAGCTTGTAGCCCACCGGCAGCGTCTGTGACAGATAGTGGTGATCGCTGACGATGCCGCGGCCCATGCGGTGGGAGATCACCGGCGCCTGCAGGGCTTGCGCAACCTCCAGGAGCTCGCTGCCCGCGTCCACGGCGCCACCGCCGCACACGATGAGCGGATTGGTCGCCTTGCTCAGCAGCTTGGCCGCCGCTTCGACGGCATCGCCGTCGGGCTGCGGGGATTGGTAACCGTTCACCGGGTCCAGCAGCTCGACCTCGGTGGTCACACCCAGCGTATCCATGGCCATCTCGATCTCCACCGGCCGGATGACACCGCTCTGGAGCTGCTTGAAGGCTTCGCGTACTCGGTCCGGCACCTGGCTGGGGTGCCCCATGTAGCAACACCACTTCGTCAGGCCGGCGATGAGCGTCTGCTGATCCGGAAGCTCGTGGAGCAGGCCGTAGCCTTTGCCGATGGCGCTGGCGGGAAGTTGGCCGGTGATGGCGAGCACCGGCGTATAGCAACCGTAGGCGGTGGCCAGCGCCGCCGTGGTATTGAGCAGCCCCGGCCCCGGCACCACGGCAAAGGCGCCCACCTTGCCGCTGGACAGGGCGTAGCCGAAGGCCATGTAGGCCGCTCCCTGCTCGTGGCGCGGCTGGATGGTGCGAATGCTGTTGCTTTCGTCGTAAAGGGCGTTGAAAAAATGGTCGAGCTGAACACCCGGCAGAGCGAAGAGGGTGTCGACGCCGTAAGCTTTCAGTGATCGAACGATGGCCTGGCCACCTGTCATCCGCGTCATTGTGGTTTTTCCTGTTGAAGTTCAGTTTCGGTGTTTGGCGACGATGCTATCCCAATCGCCCCGCGGCTCCCAGCCGAGGCATTCCCGGGCGCGGCTGCTGTCGAGGACGCTGGCATATTCATTGGTTTGGAAATACGCGGGCTTGTGGATCTCGGCGAGCCGGCCATACACGCGCTCCAGGCGCGCAAGAGTTTGTTCATGGCCGATGCCATCGGCGGCGCCCACATTGAAGACCTCGAACGGCCTTGCGTCGTAACCCAGCGCCAGGCGAAAGCAGCGCGCCGCGTCCTCGGAGCGCACGTAGCTTCGCAGCACCGATAGTGCTCCGTAGGGCGTTTCGTCTTCGCCGGCGTGCAGGCCTCGGGGCGGATCGGAATCCGGATCGTCCAGGTGGAGTTGGGCCAGTATTGCGGCCTCACGCTCGGGGCGCACGATCAGCGTTGGTCGCAGGCAGACGATGGTGAGTGATCCGCGCCGGGCAAAGCTTCGGCACTGTAGCTCGATGAGTTGCTTTGTGAGGCTGTAGGTGGCCGTGGGCCGTTGCGGGTGTTCTTCGTCCATGGGCAGATAATCCGGTGAACGGTCGCGGCCGACACCGTAGACGGCGGTGCTGCTGGCCACCACCACTTTAGCGACGCCGGCCGCCTCGGCGGCGTGCAACAGGTTCCAGGTGCCCTGGACGTTGGCGGCGAAGTAATCCTGGTCGGGAAAATCGTTGCCGTCGTCGATGCCCGCCAGGTGAATGACGGCGTCCTGTCCGGCCAGCGCCGCGCTAACGGCTTCCAGGTCGAGAATGTCGGTTTCCCGGTAACCGACCTCGCCGGTGGGCGGCTTGATGTCGAGTACGGTGACATCACTGCGATGGATCATCTCGTCGACTACGAAGCGGCCGAGGAATCCGCTGCCGCCGGTGACCACGATTTTCTCGAAGTGCACGGTGTCGCCCGCGGATCAGAGCTGTCCCGCGCGCATGGCGGAAAGCAGAGCCAGGTCCCGGTGCAGGGGATCCCGGGCGACCCGTGCTCCGATCAACTCCGCCTGGTGCTGTGCGTCGGCACGCACCTGGGACTCGGAGAATGTCAGCACTTCGCGATCGCGCATGACGATGCGGCCGGCGACCACCATGGTTCGCACTTCTTTGCCGGTGCCCGCGTAGATCAAATTCGGTACCAGTGTGCGGATGGGCTCGTCGATGATGGGGAGCATGTTCGCCACGCTCACATCCACGACGATCAAGTCGGCCTGCTTGCCTGTCTCCAGGCTGCCGATGCGATGGCCCAGTCCCATGGCCTGCGCGCCCTCTATGGTGCCCATGCGCAAAACTTCCCAAGCCGGCATGACTTCCGGATCCCGGAAACGGATCTTGTTGAACAGCGCCGTCAGCTTCATCTCGTTGAAGATGTTGTTACAGTTGTTGCCGCTCGCCTGATCGGATCCCAAGCCCACGATGCCGCCCTTCTGGCGAAAGCGATGGGCCGGTGGCACGATACCGTCGATGATGCCGATGCTGCCGGAGCACAAGGCTAAGCGGGCGCCGCTTTGTGCAATTCTGTCCGTCTCCTCGTCACTGGCCTCGGTCAGATGCACGGCCAGCAGGCGCTCGTTAAGCAGACCGTTGTCCGCCAGAAATTCCGGCGTGCGTTGTCCGTATCGCTTGACCATCTGTTCGATTTCACGATCGCCCTGGGCTACGTGAACGTGCAGCATCAAGCCGCGTTCCTCGGCGATGCGGGCCACTTCCAGCAGCTGACCTTTGCCGATCATGTCCGCGCCCTGGGGGCCCAGCATGGTGGTGATGCGGCCGTCCTCGGCACCCTGCCAGCGATCGCACAGGGCAACCGCCCGGCGATGGATGCACGCCCGGCTTCTTCGTCCAGGGGTAAAGCTCGCCGAGCTTCAACCCGCCATGCCGCCCGCCGGCAGTGCGTTGATGGTGGGTGTCAGACAGGCGCGCACGCCGGCTTGGGCGAAGCACTCGGCCCAGCCCGGATAGGGGCGCACGTAATCCCCCATGGTGGTGGTGCCGGCCTGCATGGCTTCGAGGATGTTGAGACGGTTCCCGCCCGGCCGCGTCCTCGTCCATGTGCCTGGCGAAGGCGCCAGCGCCTTCTGCATCCAGTTGGAAACATCCTGGGCGACGCCGCGAACGACGGCGTAAATGGTGTGCATGTGCAGGTCGACGAGGCCCGGCAGCACCGCGCAGCCGCTGGCATCCAGGATCTCCGCGGCCTGGTAGCGTGCCGAGAGCTCGGCGCTGGGCCCCACGTCGACGATGCACTCGCCCCGCACCGCCAGGGCGCCGTCGCGCAGATAACCGACGCCGTCGCCCGCCATGGTGAGCAGATGGGCGTGCAGCACCAGCAGGTCCGCGCTGTGCGCCATGTTGGACTCCCGGGTGAGGCGAAAAGCGGAGCATGCCCCAGGCCCGTAGGCTAAGCAATGACCGGGATTATTGTGGTGGCACCAAGGCTCGGCTACATTGCGCTGGAGGTTGGCACGCAAGCAGGGGTGAGTCATGACAGCGGTGGTTCAGGAACGTCGCGTGGAGGCACGGCAACACGGGGCCATGGAGTACTCCCGGGCGCCGACGGATCTGGACGCGGTGCGCATGTACCGCCTGGGCCGGGTACGCGAGCAGCTCAAGAAGCACGACTACGCCGCCATCATCCTCTACGACCAGCTCAACACCCGCTATGCCACCGATTCCACGGACATGCAGATCTGGTGCTCACACAACGAGAATCGTTACGTCTATGTGCCCGCCGAGGGTCCGGTCATCGTATTCGAGTACGGCGGGCTCGAGCACCTGTCGGAAGGCCTTCCCGGTGTGGACGAGGTGCGCAAAGCCATCTGCTGGTATTACTTCGCGGCCGGATCCCGCTGCCAGGAGATGGTTGCCAAGTGGGCGAGTGAGATGGCGGATCTGGTGTCCCAGCATGGCGGTGGCAACAAGCGCGTGGCCATCGATCGATGTGGCCCCCTGGGCGTGCAGGAGCTCGCCAAGCACGGCATCAGCATCCACGACGGCTTCGAGATCATGGAGGTCGCCAGAGAGATCAAGTCGCCGGGAGAGATCCTACTCATGCGCCACGCCATCGACGTGTGCGAGCAGGGCCTGGAGGCCATGCGCGAAGCGCTTCGTCCCGGCATCACCGAGAACGCCTTATGGGCCAAGCTGCACGAGAGAAACATCGCGCTCGGCGGCGAATGGATAGAGACGCGGTTGCTGTCGTCGGGTCCGCGCACCAACCCCTGGTTCCGGGAATCCAGCATGCGCGTCATCGAGAAAGGCGACATGGTGAGCGTCGACACGGATCTGGTCGGTCCCTACGGCTATTGCTGCGACATGTCCCGCTCCTGGGTGTGCGGCGAGGGTCCCGCCAGCGACGAGCAGCGCCGGCTGTACGCCGCGGCAGTGGCGGAGATCGAGCACAACACGGCGTTGCTGAAACCCGGCATGACCTACCGGGAAGTGGCCGAGCGTGCCTGGAAGATCCCCGATGAGTTCTACGAGAACCGTTACCGCTCCGTTATGCACGCCGTCGGCTTGTGCGACGAGTACCCGGCCATCAAGCACCTGGCCGACTTCGATGCCAAGGGATACGACGGCATCATTCAACCCGGCATGACCCTGTGCGTGGAGTCCTACATCGGCACCTCGGGCGGGCACGAAGGCGTCAAGCTCGAGGAGCAGATTCTGATAACGGAAGACGGTCACGAGAAGTTGACCAACTATCCGCTGCAGCTCGAATTTCTTTGAACCATCGGCGAGTACACCTTCACGTCGAGAATTCGGCCGACGTCAACGAGGTCTTCGATATCTCGGCGAGCCGCGTGCGCGATGCTCTCGCGCGCCACCCGGAGATCGCCGATGGGCTTCAGGTCAGCATCGGCTACGGTGGTGATATTCTCGATGGTGAGCTGGCCACCGCGGACGCCGTCTTCTGCTGGGATTTCGATCGCCGTGACCTGGGTCGCCGAGGGCCCAAGCTTCGCTGGGTGCATGTTCACGGCGCCGGCGTCAGCCACATGATGCCGTTGGACTGGCTGCCGTGCGGGGCGGTGCTCACCAACAGTCGCGGCGTGCACGCCGGGCGCGCCACCGAGTACGCTTTCATGGCGATCCTCTTACTCAACAACCGACTGCCCGAGATGATTGCCAATCAGCAACAACGGCGTTGGCAGGAGGTCTTCAACACCGGCATCGACGGCAAGACTTTGTTGATCGTCGGCGTAGGCAATATCGGCAGAGGTGTTGCCGCGTGGGCCAAACGTGCAGGCATGCACGTGCTCGGCATTCGCCGCACGGGCAAGCCTCGCCGCCACGTGGATGAAATGCACAAGCCGGAGAATCTGCACGCGCTGTTGCCGCGCGCGGACTTCGTGCTGGTGTCAGCCCCACACACCGACGCCAGTCATCACATGCTCGCAACCCACGAGCTCGCCATGTTGAAACCCGGCGCGGGCCTGGTGAACTACAGCCGCGCGAATCTGGTGGACTACGATGCTTTGCGTGGGCGGCTGGCGGCGGGTGAAATGAGCGCCGTGCTCGACGTCTTCGATCCGGAACCGTTGCCGGCGTCGTCCCCTCTGTGGCACACGCCGAACCTGATCATCACGCCACACTGCTCATCCGATGACCGGGACCAGTACACGCCGCGCACGCTGGATCTGGTTTTTCGAAACATGAAACGATTCATGCAGGGCCGGCCCCTGATGAATCGCGTCAGCCGTAAGCATCAATACTGATTGACGGCCGTCAGTCTGCCGCCAATGCCGGATCTTTGCTGTCCGCCAGCGTCGCGATGGCAGCCGTCACGCTGCCCTTGCCGTGGGGAATGCCGCATATCTCGAGGCCCAGCTCCACGCTTCCCAGGGCGCCCAGCAGCATGGGCTCGTTGATGTCGCCCATGTGGCCGATGCGGAAGGCTTTGCCGGACAATCGTCCGAGGCCGCCACCCAGGGATGTGTTGAGCTGGTGCTCGCAGGCCTCGCGGACGCGGTCGGCGCCGTAGCGCTCGTCCACGCGGATGGTGGACACCGAGTTCGATTGTTCCCCGGCGACCAGCGCATTGAGCTCCATGGCGCCGCCTTCGGCCCACACGTTGATGCCGGCGCGCACCGCATCGGCGAGTCGCTGGTGACGGCGAAAGATGTTTTCCAGGCCTTCTTCCTGGATCATGTCCATGGCTTCGCGCAGCGCAAACAGCAGGTGCTCCGGGGCTGTGCCGCAGAACCACATGTAGGCTTCCTCGTCCAGGCGCCGGCGCCAGTCCCAGTAGTGGCGGGGCAGGGTGGCTTTGTCCGCGTGTTCCAGGGCCTTCGGGCTCGCCGCCACGAAGCTCAGACCCGGCGGCGACATCAACGCCTTCTGGGACGCCCCCACCGCCACGTCCACCTTCCAGTCGTCCATGCGGAAATCGATAGCCGCCAGGGAGGCAACTGCGTCGACCAAGAGCAGCGCCGGATGCGAGGCGTTGTCCATGGCCTCGCGAACGGCGGCCACGTCGCTGGTGATGCCGGTTGCCGTATCCGTCTGCACCATGAGGATGGCTTTTAAGGCGTGGGCCTTGTCCGCGCGCAGCCGGTCTTCCAGGACTTGCGCATCGATGCCGTGGCGCCAGTCGCCGCTGATGAACTCCGGCTCGAGCCCCAGGGATTTTCCCATCCCCGCCCAGGCCTCGCCGAATACACCGGTTTCGAATACCAGTATGCGGTCCCCCGGTGACAGGCTGTTGCTCAACGCCGACTCCCAGGCGCCGTGGCCGTTGGCGGCATAGATGAACGTTTCGCCGTCGCGGGTGCGGAAGATGGGTTTCAGATCGTCGAGACAGGATCTCGCGAGCCCGATGAGCTCGTCGGAGTGCAGCTCGATGGCCGGTCTCTGCATCGCACGCAGCACCCGGTCGGGAATGTTGGTGGGTCCCGGCGACAATAGAAAATTGCGCCCGCGTCTAATGCTCATGGTTCGATTCCGTGGGGCGGGAGGTTCCAGAAAGCCGGGACTCTAAACGCCCTGTGAGTGCGTGTATAGGGCAGGCTACAATCCCGCCCATGACTGAGCATGAAAGCTGTGGGCGGGCCGTCATCTCGTTGCTGGAAGCCTATGGCGTGGACACGGTTTTCGGTATGCCCGGGGTGCACACTCTGGAGCTCTACAAGGGCCTGGCGGCCAGCAGGATCCGTCATATCCTGGTGCGCCACGAACAGGGTGCGGGCTTCATGGCCGACGGTTATGCGCGTGCCACCGGGCGGCCGGGGGTGTGCGTTCTGATCACCGGCCCCGGTGTCACCAACGCCGCCACCGCCATGGGTCAGGCCTATTCCGATTCCGTGCCCATGCTGGTGCTCTCCAGCGTCAACGCCAGCGCCGATCTGGGCATGGGGCGCGGCCGCCTCCACGAGATCACCTGCCAGCAGGCGGTCACCGCCCCGTTGACCGCCTTCAGCGGGACTGCCCTGGACGCCGGCGAAGTGCCGGACCTGATCGCCAGGGCCTTTACCGCCTTTACCGGCGCCCGGCCGCGGCCGGTGCACATTGCACTGCCCCTGGACGTGCTGACGGCGCCGGCGGATTTCGCCATCGAGGCGCGATCCCCCCCGCCGCTGCCGTCGCCGTCGGCGGATGCCATTGGCGCAGCGGCCCAGTTGCTGCGTGAGGCACAGCGGCCCGTGATCATCGCCGGCGGCGGCAGTATCGCCTGTGCTGACGCCTTGGAGCGCTTTGCCGCTGCCCTGAAGGCGCCGGTCATCGTCACCAACGCGGCCAAGGGCGTCATCGGCGACCATCACCCCCCCTGTCTGGGTGCCACCCTGTCCCTCGCTCCGGTGCAGGATCTGCTGGCGTCGGCGGACCTGGTGCTGGCGGTGGGCACCGAGCTTGCCGAAACCGATTCCTGGATGGATCGCCTGCCCATCGCCGGCAAGCTCATCCGCATGGACATCGACCCCATGGCGGCCCGGGGCGACTATCCGGCCGACGTCGCCCTCGTGGGTGACGCCGGCCTCGGGCTGGCGGCCCTGGAGGATGCCGTGGACGAATCGGCCTGCACCATCACTACCGCCGAGCTGGCCAGGGTGCGCAAGAAATGTGCCCGGGCCATGTCGCCCTTGTCCCGCACCCACATGCAGGTGCTGGATGCCATGGCCGGCGCGTTGCCCGAGGACGCCATCGTGGTCACGGACATGACGCAAATTGCTTATACCGGAAACACCTACTACGCCTGCAGCAGACCGCGTAGCTGGTTTCATCCCAACGGCTACGGCACGCTGGGCTATGCGTTGCCCGCCGCCATCGGCGCGCGCCTGGGCGCACCCCATCGCCCGGTGGTGGTCCTGGCAGGCGACGGCGGGCTGTTGTTCACGATTCAGGAGCTGGCGACGGCCGCGGAGTTGCGCCTGCCGTTGGTGATCGTTCTGTGGAACAATGACGGATTGGGCCAGATCCGCGACGACATGATCGCCAAGGGCATTCCGGAGGTCGGTGTCAACCCGCGCAATCCCGACTACCAGGCCCTGGCACGGGCCTTCGGTTGCCACGCGGTGCGTCCCGATGGTCTCGATGCTTTTGCCCATGCAATCAAACAAGCGTTGTCCGCCGATGTGCCGACGCTGATCGAGGTGCGCCAGGACGCGCCGTACCTGGGCGAGCCGTAGCAGCGAGCTTGGCCCGCGTCGCCATGCACTACGTGCACAGCTACTACTCCAGCACCGTGTCGCCGGGCAACGTTCGGCCCGCCCTGGGCGCCCACGTGGACACCGAGGTGTGCGTGGTGGGCGGCGGTCTCGCCGGGCTCGCCACTGCCCTGGGCTTGCGCGAACGCGGTGTCGAAGTGGTGGTGCTGGAGGCCCGGCAGGTGGGTTGGGGGGCGTCGGGCCGTAACGGCGGATTCGTCGCCAGCGGCTATTCCCTGCCTGCCCAGAGTCTTGTTGCCCGGGTCGGCGCACACCTGGCTCGTGAGCTCTACCGATTGACCCAGGAGGCGGTGGCCCTGGTGCGCCGTCGCATTCAGCACTATCGGATGGACTGTGGACCCGTCGTCGACGGTGGGCTCAGCGTCTCCTGGTTCGACGACGCCCGGGCATTACACCGTAGCCGTGACTTTCTCCAACAAAACTTCGACGAGCAAAGGGAATTCTGGCCGCGGCAAAGAGTGGCCGAGGTATTGCACAGCGATCGTTACTACGGTGCCTTGTTCAGCGATCAAAAGTTTCATCTCCATCCGTTGAATTACACCCGCGCCATGGCAGCGGCTGCCGAGCTGCGCGGCGCGACCATCTTCGAACATTCCCCGGTGCAGAAGCTCCATGGGGACGGCCCGAGCAAAGTGATACACACGGCGGTTGGCCAGGTCCGCGCCGAGCATGTGGTCATCACCTGCGGCGGCTATCTGGCCGGGCTGCAGCGCCGCTTGTCCGCCGCCATGGTGCCGATTGCTACCTACATGATCGCCACCGAGCCCCTGGGCGAGGAACGTCTTCGCAGCGCCATCGACATACCCTACGCCATCTCCGATAACCGCTTCGCCAGCGATTACTATCGGGCCATCGCCGACACGCGCATCCTGTGGGGCGGGCGCATCAGTGCCAGGCGCAGCCAACCGGCGCACCTTGCGCGTTTCATGTTGGCGGATCTGTTGAAGGTATACCCGCAGCTGGCAGGCGTGCGGGTGGAATCGGCGTGGTCCGGGCTGATGAGCTACGCGGTGCACAAGATGCCCCAGATCGGTCAGCTGTCACCCGGCCTGTGGTACGCCATGGGATTCGGCGGCTCCGGCCTGGGTACGACCACCGTGGCCGGCGAGTTGCTGGCATCGGCCATTGCCGAGAAGGACGATCGCTATCGGCTTTTCGCACCCTTCGGCCTGACACCCACCGGCGGCCCTGTGGGCGTCGCCGCGGCCCAGTTCACCTACTGGAGCTATCAGCTGCGCGACGCCCTGCGGGCGCGTTCGAGCCGCCCCCGGCGATCCCCATGACGGCGCTCAAGCCCAGATCCGTGGCACCCGCGCGGGGATCCCGGCAAGCATTCGATAAACGCCACCCGCTGCCCGGGCGAGCTCCTCGGGCTCGACTGTTGCAGTGCTCTGCCGACCCAGCAGCACGGCCTGGTCGCCGGCCCTGGCCGAGCCCACGGCGGTCACATCCACGAGGGTCGTGTTTGCGCTCGAGGCGAGCACCGGGCAGCGGCGGCCGCCCACCAGCACACAGCTCTTTCCCTCCGGCGAGCCCGAGTAGCCGTCGGACCAACCCACCATCAAGCTTGCCACCCGCGTATCTGCGGCCAACGACGATGGGTGCCCGTATCCCACTTGCTCACCGGCTGGCACCGTTTTTACGCCGGATATGCGCGCCTTCCACGTGACCACGGACCGCAGATCCGCGCGTTCCACCCGCCCCGCATCCATTCTCGAGGGTTCGCTGGGTGGGAAGCCCAGCAGCATGACGCCCGGGCGCACCACATCCAGGCAACTCTCGGGCATGGTCAGGATTCCGTTACTGGATGCCAGGCTCCAGGCGGCGTCGAAAGCGGGCGGCAGTTGTCGGCGCAGCGCCAGCAATCGGGCCAGTTGCTGGTGGTCCCGGTCGGGGTCCTCGCTCAAGGTGCTGTATATGCCCCTGACATCCAGCGGCGTGCCGCCCACGATACCGTCGATGAACGCCGCGGCTTCTTCCACCGGCACGCCCAGCCTGCCCAGGCCCGTGTCTACCTTGACCCAGACGCGCAAACGCCCGCCGGATCCGCCGGCAATCCCAGCCAGGGTCGACACGCTGCTGTCGGAGAACACCGTCAAGGTCAGATCCTGGTGCCGAATCGCCTCTGCATCGCCAGGGTCGAAGTAGGTGAGACACAGAATGTTCCCGTGGATGCCGGCTTCGCGCAGCGCCACCGCTTCATCCACCGTGGCGACGGCAAAGCGGGTGACGCCGTCATCCTGCAGAGCGCCGGCCATACCGGTGGCGCCGGCGCCATAGGCATCGGCCTTGACCACCGCCATGATCTGCGCGGGCCCCACCAGGCCTCTGACGCCCGCCAGATTGTGGTGAAGCGCCGAGCGGCTCAGCTCCAGCCAGCCGCCGTATTCTTTTATCCTTGTTACTGTAGTCGTCATCGGTTCTGCGGTTAAGCTACGCGGGCCCTGCACATTTTCTTGCCAAGGTGACCGCGAATCATGGAAATCTACTCCAGCCGTCGGCACGGCGTCCACGCATGGGGCGCCGTGCGCCAGGCGCGGCTCTGATATGGGATTATCCCTGCTGCCCGATTGGTCGTCCCTGAGCGTGTTTCTCATCGCTGCTCTGGCAGTGGGGATCTCGCCGGGACCGGGCATGCTCTATGCGGTCGCCCGCGGTATCGGGCAGGGCAGCGGTGCTGCGTTCGTATCGGTGTTGGGTCTCTCCACCGGATCATTCATCAATTGTCTGATCGCCGCGCTCGGCATGTCGGCGATACTCGCGGCGTCGACACTGGCCTACGACATGGTGCGCTACCTGGGCGCCGCTTACCTTTGTTACCTGGCCTACCGCATCCTGCGCACGCCCAGGGACGAAATCGCCGTCGGCAAGCTGCGTGCGCAAGGCCTGGGCCGCATCTACGGGCAGGGCATCATCACCAACATCGTCAACCCCAAGTCGGCGTTGTTTTACTTATCCTTCGTGCCCCAGTTCATCGACCCGGCCCGGGGCAGTCCCTTCATGCAGTTCATCCTGCTGGGATTGATATTCAACGTCGGCGGCAACACCGTCAATCTTCTGGTGGCGCTGTTCTTCGGCCGCATCGGCGATTGGTTATCCACCCATCCGCGCGTGTGGCAGTACCAGCGTTGGTTCACCGCTTCGGTGCTGGGGGGGCTGGCGCTGCATCTCGCGATGTCCACCAGGCGTTGAGTTGTTTCCCACCGGTGGCTTTTGGTGGCCTTCGGTGACGTTTATTCGGCCAGGCTTCTGCGGTTGCTGCGGTTTTCCGCGTGGCGCTCCATGGCCAGCTCGATGAGCTTGTCGATGAGCTCCGGGTAGGGGATCCCGGACGCCTCCCAGAGCTTGGGATACATGCTGACGGTGGTGAAGCCGGGCATGGTATTGACCTCCGAGAGGTAAACTTCCAGGGTCTCCCCGTCTACCAGGAAGTCCACCCGCGCGAGCCCCGCGCAGTCCAGTGCCAGAAAAGCTTCCACGGCGATCTCTCGAATCCGATCTGCCACCGATTCGGGCAGATCCGCCGGAATGATCAGCCGGGTCGCATCGTCCAGGTACTTGGACTCGTAGTCGTAGAACTCGTGGCTGGGAAGAATTTCTCCCACTACCGATGCCAGCGGCTCGTCGTTGCCCATGACCGAGACTTCGATCTCGCGCACATGGTCGACCGCCGCTTCCACCACCAGCTTACGATCGTAACGGGCCGCCTCGTCCATGGCCGGGCCCAGCTCACTGCCATGGTGGACCTTGGAGATGCCGACGCTGGAACCGAGATTGGCGGGTTTCACGAACCAGGGATAGGCGAGGGCGGCTTCGCACTCGGCCCGCACGGCCTGGGGGTCCTTCTGCCAGCGCTTGCGCAGGAATACGCGGTAGGGCGTGATGTTCAATCGCCGTTGCAGGAACAGTGCCTTCATGGCGGCTTTGTCCATGCCCACGGCGGATCCCAGCACACCGGATCCCACGTAAGCAATGTCGGCCAGCTCCAACAGCCCCTGCACCGTGCCATCCTCGCCCAGGGGTCCGTGCAGAACGGGAAAAACCACGTCCAGGGGCTTTTGCGGGCCACCCGCGCCGCCGGCGCCGTTATCCAGGGGCACCAGTGACTGATCCTCCGGGTGGGGCAGCAGCGCCACGCGCTGGCCTTGCAATGTCAGGGTCTGAGCGGGTCCTTCCAGAGCACCGGCATCCAGGCGTAGCCATTCACCGGCCTTGCTGACGCCGATGGGAACCAGCTCGTACCTGTCGCGGTCCATGGCCTGCATGATCGATTGGGCCGAACGCAGGGACACTTCGTGCTCCGCCGAGCGGCCACCGAACAGAATACCGACCCGTAGTCGTTTCTCTGGCAACACCAAGTCCTCGTCTGCTGTTCTTACAAGCGTGGCGGGGGAAAGTGGCGGAATTCTGGTCGATCGCCGCCCAATCGTGACTGTAGACCAGTATCGGGTCATGGGCGCGGGAGGTGCCACATGGATTGCTCGAAACTTGCCTGTTAACCTCATTTTCCGGGTATCGGAGACGGAACTATGGAACACCAACTCGCCGCCATCCTTTATGCTGATGTTGCCGGCTATAGTCGACTTACCGGCCTCGATGAGGAGGAAACTCACCGAAAACTCGACGCCAGCCTCAATTTACTTAGCGATGTGATCGCGTCGCATGGCGGCCAGAAAATTCATGAGGCGGGGGATGCCATTCTGGCAGAGTTTAAAAGTGTCACCGCGGCGGTTAATTCCGCCGTCGACTTCCAACGGCAGATGTCT
>PVMK01126932.1_pt1 | contig 18398 bp, 14 predicted proteins | sample 1853481 | NCBI WGS metagenome assembly PVMK01 (sample SAMN08533507, study PRJNA380276) | Marine sediment metagenome, whole genome shotgun sequencing project. | reverse complement strand
ACGACTTGAGGCGGCAGCACATATGCGCTAGGTGGCGGGCTAGCTCGGCCGGTACACCGGTGAGCCTACGGGGACCGTCACGTTGCGGTCCCAACGGCCTCCATGAAGAAGTCAGCGATATCGCTGCTGCATCGCTCGGGCTGATCGATCATCGGCCAGTGACTGTCACCGGGATACTGCCGGTTCGGCAACGCCGCGTCTGCAATGAAGCTGCTTCGGTAGCCGGGCGGATCGCCATCGCTCCAGTAGTAGAGCTTCGGGCACTCCAAGGCTGCGAACTGCTCCCCGGCTGCATCTCCAAGTCGTGCCACCGAATGTCCCCATCCCATCAGGGCCTCAGGTTGGGCAAGCGATGCTGCGGCGAAGTAGCGACTGAACGCGGCGTCGTCGGCGGCTAGTTCGTATAGCTGGCTCAAGAAGTTGCGTTTGAAATCGTCCGGGGAGTCGTATTCGACGGCCTGCCCGGTGAAGTAGGCGTCCTCGGCGGTGAGGTTGCCCTCGACGCTGAACACCGCATTGACGCGATCACCAAGACGCTGTGCCATCCATGTCGCCACGACCGATGCAACCGAATGTGCGACCAAGTAGAGCCCACCGGTTGCCGTAATCGCGTCCACTAATGCGATCATCGCATCTGCTGCTGCCTCCAATGAGGTGGAGTCTCGCCGGACGGGACTGGCTCCGAAGCCAGGAAAGTCGGGCGCGTACAAGTCGAATCGGGACCCGAGCTGTGAATCCATTACCTCGTGGTAGGCGAAACCAGAGTCCGCGAACGCGTGCAGCAGCCATACAGAACCCACCGGATCGTCAATGACTTGACGTCGAATCAAGATGTCATCGACGACCTGGAGGGAGTAACTCATCTCGGAGACCGTAACCGACAGTCAGAATCGTGGTCGCGCTCTCCCGCGCGCAGTCGAGCCAACACTCATCACACAGACCGCTCACAGGTAGCGCATATCGGCACATATGCGCTACCTGAGACGCTGGGCAGGGAGCGCATATTGCCGGTTATGCGCTACCTGCCGGTCGGCCCTATCTGAGCGGTGGAGGGGCACGCTAGGGTCGATCGAGCCGCCGAGAAGAGGGGAATCCGCATGTCGAATCCGTATGACGTTGAACGTTCCTGGCCGGACTATTTCTTGGAGCATCGTCGAGAGACGGTGGAGAAGCAGGGCACCTACCAGTGCGCCGAGTTGCCGGTGTGGACCGTGCATTGCCCGCTGGGGTTCCTGGGGAACGCCACGATCATCGAGGGTGACGACGCGCTGATCGTCTACGACACGGGTGTCAATGCTGAGGCCGGTGCCCACATCGCAGCAGAGATCCGCAAGATCTCGGACAAGCCGGTCAAGGCAATCTTCTACTCGCACCACCACGGTGACCACTACAACGGCACGTCTGCCATCGTCGACCCGGTCGATGTCGCTGCTGGGGATGTCGCCATCTATGCCTGGGAGAACTTCGAAGCCGAACGCATCAGCGAATTCGGTGAGATCGCAGCGCGTCAGGCCATGGGGGTCGCCTACTACGGCGGAGCCTTCCTACCGCCGGAGGACATGCACCACCACGGGATCGGGACTCTGCCTGCGGGCGGCACCGCAGGCTTCGTACCACCGACCCACCTGTTGTCCGAAGACACGGTGCTGGACATCTCGGGCGTCACATTGAATATCTTCTACACCGGGGGTGAGGCGATCTCGGAGTTCGGGATTCACATCCCCGAGTACGACATGGTGATCATCGCCGACGAGTTCTTCACCGGTATCCCCAACATGCACACCATCCGAGGCTCGAAGCCCCGCCTCCCAGAGAACTACCTGAATGCGTTGGACCGGGTGCTGGGAATCGGCCCGGAGTGGTTACTGGGGTCGCACATCATGCCGATCCAGGGCAAGGAATACATAGAGGAGACGGTGACCCGCTACCGGGACGCGACGCAGTATCTGTGGGATCAGTCCATCCGGTTGATCAACAAGGGATACACCCCGGTCGAGATGCAGCATGCCCTCAAGGATCTGCCGGACCATCTGGTCGAGCCGCCGTATTCGGTGCCGATGTACGGGACGCCGATTACCACAGTTCCTGAGTTCTTCACCGGATGGGTGAGTTGGTTCAGCGGCGACTCAACCGACCTGTTCCCATCCGAGCCGAAATCGAAGGCGGACCGGTACGTGGCGTTGATGGGCGGCACCGACGCCGTCCTTGCCGCCGCCAAGGCGGCCCACGCCGAGGGGGACCACCAGTTCGCCGCTGAGCTGGCACAGCTCGTCGTCCGCGCCGAGCCGGAGAACGAGGACGGCAAGCTTGTCAAGGCAGCGGCCCTGCGTGCCCTCGGCTACCAGCAGCTGAACCCGATCGCTCGTTCCTGGTATCTCACCGGTGCCCTGGAACTTGAAGGCACCCTCGACCCGGACCAGATTCTGCTCGCCATGACCGGAATGCTGGCCCCCCAGGGCACGGCAAGGGAGACCGTCTCCGGGTGGCGTTATCAGCTCGACACCGAGAAGGCCGGACAGAACCGCCTGAACGTGGGGATCCGGGTCACCGACACCCGAGAACAGATAACGGTGCGGCTCCGCAACACAGTCCTTCTCGTTGAAGACGGGATCGCTGATGACTCCGACGCCGTGGTGGAAGTCACCTCAACACAGCTCGCCGGATTGGACGACGCTGCATCGGTGACGACTGTCGCCGGAGAGGCCGACGCCTTCGGCCGACTCGTCGGCTTCCTCGATCGCGACATGGTCGGGTTCTACATGCACCAGCGGTAGGCCACCCGCCCATATCGGCACATATGCGCTACCACGACTCATCACGCGAACCGCCCATATTGCCGGTTGTTGGGGCGGTTCCAGCGCGGTCTCCTCGGAGCCGCCGACCGACCCGGTGAGCGCTCCCGTAATCCAGGGCCTCGAGGCGATAACGTACCGCTGTGGAGTTCAGCGAGCTCATGGAAGACGTGGCGCGCGGCTTCGAGATCGCCGGGGTGGCGATCATCCTGGTCGGCGGCGCGTATGGGCTGATCCGAGCCGCATTCGATCAAGGCGGCGGGGAGTTCTACCAGCGGGCACGAACCGGGTTCGGTCGCCCGCTGCTCCTCGGCCTCGAGGTGCTCATTGCGGCCGACATCATTGAGACCGTCACCGTCGACCGCACGCTCGAGAGCGTGCTGTCGCTCGGGATCCTCGTCCTCACCCGTGTCTTGCTCAGCTTCTCACTCGACGTCGAGATCGACGGTTTGCTGCCGTGGCGGAGAGCTCGATTCGAGGCCGACATGAAGCCGTGACCGGCAAGGGCGACACGACCCGACTGGCAGCCTCGGCAACGGCCTCGGCGAAATCCACGACCCGCCCATATCGGCACATATGCGCTACCTCAGCTCCAGCGACAGGCCGCCCAGCCGGCTACTCGCGGGGTTCGTTCGCTCCAACTCCTCAGAGCCGATGGGCCCTATTGGTTGCTCACCTGGGTGAGCGAGAATGGTTCGGCCCCGCCAAACCGGCGGCGGCGAAGGAGAACTCGATGAAGGCGATTGTGCAGGACAAGTTCGGCTCACCTGATGAGGTCCTGGAGTTCAAGGAGATCGACAAGCCGGTGGTCGAGGATGATGAGGTACTGGTCCGGGTTCACGCTGCTTCCATCAATATTGGTGACTCTCACATGATCAGAGGCGTGCCGTATGTCATGCGTCCGGTGTTCAGCCAGACCAGGGCAAAGAACCGTGTTCCGGGAACGGATATCGCGGGGACAGTCGAGGCGGTCGGCAAAGGTGTGACGCAGCTCCGACCGGGTGATGAGGTCTTCGGCTGGTGCACGGGCGCCTTTGTCGAGTATGTGTCAGTGTCTGAAGACGCGTTGGCGCTGAAGCCCGCCAACCTCACGTTCGAGCAGGCAGCGGCTGTCGGCGGGTCCGCCTTCGCCGCCCTCCAGGGTCTTCGCGATCAAGGGAATCTCCAACCAGGGCAGAAGCTCTTGATCAACGGCGCGTCGGGCGGTGTGGGGACGTTCGCCGTGCAGATCGCCAAATCGTTCGGTGCCGTAGTGACCGGCGTCTGCAGCACAAGGAACGTGGACATGGTCCGATCGATCGGCGCCGACCATGTCATCGACTACACCCAAGAAGACTTCACCCGAAGCGGGCAGCGTTACGACCTCATCCTCGACAACGTGGGGAACCATTCGTTGTCGGACACCAGAGCGGCACTCACCCCCGGGGGGACTCTGTTAGCCAACGGCGCACCCATGAACGGTTGGGTCGGAGGCCTGGATCATCTCCTCGCGGCGTTCGTGTCGTCACTGTTCGTGGCCCAGCAAGGGCGCCCGTTCTTATCGCTGCCGAACAAAGAGGACCTGGCCACTCTGAAGGAACTCGCTGAGACCGGCAAGATCACACCGGTCATCGACGAAACGTACCCGCTAGGCGAGACCGCCGAGGCCATGGCTCATGTCGGAGAAGGACACTCCCAAGGAAAAACCATCATCACCATGTGAAGCGCCGAACGGTTCTTCGACACGCTCGCGAACTCGACATAGGAGGCGGAAAGGAGGCGATGAAACGTGGAGGACGTGAGGATCATCCTGTCTGGGATATGGGTGGCTCTGATGCTGACCTATCTGCTGGGTGATGTGCTGCGGATCTTCGCCGGGGACTTCACTGCGGGTGAGATCGACGGCAGAGAGGCATCTCAGTGGATGTGGTTCCTCGCCGCGCTGATCATGCTGATTCCCATCGTCATGGTCGTCCTGTCCCTGACCTTGGCGTATCCGGCGATTCGCTGGGTGAGTGTCGTCGCGGCGATCTTCTTGGTGATCTTCAACATCGCCGGCCTGCCCTACCCCTCCGCATTCGACAACTTCCTCATCGTCTTTGGCTTTCTGTTCAATGGCCTGATCGTCTGGTACGCATGGACATGGAGTTAGCCCCTGCTTGGCGCCAACGAGCGCCTCGAGCAGATCAAGTCAGGTAGCGCATATCGGCACATATGCGCTACCTGGGACCGGCCCGAGGGAGCACATATTGCCTGCCGGCTATGGGCTAGCTGGCAGGGGTAGCCGCTTATGTCTGTGCCTTGCCCAAGCTATCTCTTCGTGATTGAGCCGGGCTGGCTCGGGCAGCGTGCCACGGCTCCGGCGCGCTAGTCGTCCTCGAAAACGACTATGTGCGTCTGATCGAGAGTTGGCTCGTCGGGTGAGGTCCACACGACTCGGAATTCGTGGGGTCCTGCTTCAAGACCGTTCTGGACGTTGATGATCCACACTATCTGGACCCATTCGTCCCCGTCCAAGATCATCGTTTTGGCTCCGCTCCTGCGAACGCCGTCTACCCACAGCTCGAACTTGTATTTGGAGACCTGCGAGATCGCAGGATCCGCTTCCTCTCCTACGCCGAATCCGTGACGAACATTGAAAGGTTCCCCGGCAGCGAACGTCTCATCCGCGTACAACGAATACTGTGCAGCCTCGAGCTGGGATGGAGTGCTGCGTCCGCCATCGCGCTACCTGCGGTGCATGGTGCTCTCGGTCTCATCGCGATACCGGGCCAGTGCCCGATCGGCGATCCGATGTGGATCGTCGTTGGTTTCCTCGGCGCGCCGTGTGAGCCACTCCCACAGGTCGGGTCGCACCTGCACAGTGCCGGAGCGTCGTGAGGCCGTCGTTGCGGTTGTCACCATCAGCAGCAGGATCAGCCCGATCGCGAACAGCACGGCCACGAGGACGGCACGGGTCATGGGATCGCCGTGCCAGATCTGGACGGTGAGGTCCTGGGTGGGTTCGGGCAGCCGAAAAGCGCGGAAGAGATAGACGAACAGGTAGATCCCGGTGAAGCCCAGGAAGCCGATGAGCGTCGCCAGGGCCAGGGTCTTTCTCATGTCGGGTCTCCTTTGCTGTGATCGATTGGCATGGATTCGGGCACCTGCAGCTGGCCGAGCGAGGTATGGGTGATCAGCCACGGGATCGGACCAGACGGTCGCCTGGCCAGAACGACGACGGCCACCAGGAACACGGCGAGCAGGCCGAAGACGATCGCGGCCGCTGCTCCGAGCCCAACCATCCAGGGGCTTTCATAGAACGGGCTCAGATGGTCCTCGTAGGATTCGGCCGCCACGTAGGGCAGGGCGACCGCGGACGTGGCACACACCGCAGCCCACCCCCCATAGGTGAGCCGGTGGCGCGGAGCCCGGTCGAAGAGCTCCCCCGCCGAGACCTCGCGGCCCGCCCACACCGCCGCCGTCGACACTACGCCAAACGCACCCATGGCCACCCGACGCTGGCGGTGCACACCACGTCTTGGGAAGAAACGTCGGACCAGATCGGCGAGAAGCAGGGCCCCCGAAACCAGGATGCCGACTCCCATGAGGCTCGGAAAGAAGACGGCAAGGGTCATGGTGGCTTCGCCTCCTCGTAGTCGACCCTGGTCACGAGTCCCGCATATCCGTCGACCTCGAGCCGCTCGCCGTCTTCGATGATCCCGGTGGCGCCGTTGACCTTTAGCACTGCCGGGATGCCGAACTCGCGGGCGACAAGGGCCGCATGCGAAAGCGGACCGCCGGTCTCGAGTACGACGGCCCCGGCATCGAGGATGATCGGGGTCCAAGACGGATCGGTGGCGGAGGCGACCAGGATGTCGCCGCGTCGCAGACGGCTGGCATCAACGATGTCGCCGACGACCCTTGCCGTCGCCGTGACCCGCCCCGAAGATGCCGGCCAACCGGCGAGCGCCCGTCCCGCCGCGATGTCCTCGACAGCAACGATCCCCGGTGAGCCTGCGAAGATCTCGGGCAGGGGCGGTGCCGAGGCGGTGCGGCGTGCTACCGATCTCCGAGAGTGCATGGCGGCTGCTGGGGGTGGGGGCGCTCCGAGCAGCATCGCATCGAGCTCCCGATCGCTGAGGAAGTCGACGCCTTCTGGGTGGCCGAGCTGTCGGGAGGCCACCAGCCGCGACGCAGCTTCTCGGATGATCCGGCGCTGTTCTCCGCCCAGGGTGAGGAGGGCCGATTTGGCCCGCTCCCGCAGGGCGAGGGTGCCTGCCGCCTCTTCGGCCTGCCGTGCCACCCATCGGAACCGGAGATCGACGATCTGCCCGGTAAGGATCCGGATGGTGCGCCACGATCGTCGGCCCTGTAAGTGGGTGGCAAGGTCGAGCAATGGCGTCGGCGGTGCGTCCTCCTCTTGGGCGTCGCCTGGAGCTGCCAGTGTCGAGAACCGCCGCCACACGAGTTCGGGATCTTCCTCCCAGGTCAGCCCGCCGTAGAAGGCGCGTGATCCGGCCATTCGCGCGGCTGCGGTCACATCGGCGGTGAGCCGGGCGCCCACGTGCCCGAACTCGCCCATGCGGTGCGCCATGTGTTCCGGCCTGGTGCCGATCGCATCCATCACTCTCGGATCGGCTGCGACCGCACGCCGCCATGCCTGGCGAAGGTCGTAATCGAGGCGGGCGCCGGCTGCGTGGTGGCCGAGCGTACCCGCGGTTAGACGCTGGGCCCAGGTGGTCGATTCGTCCGCGTCGAGCCAGCGTTGCAGCAAGATCTCGAGTCCCCGAAACGCTGCGGTCGCGGCGCTGGAGGCGGCGACCTCGGCGGCCACGATCCGCCAGGCGAGGTCGCGAACGGCGTGGTGATAGCCGGCCAGGCGGAGTGCCGGCAACGTCTCGAGGTCGAGGCGAAGGCCGACGATGGCGTCGGCCGCCGAGCGGACGAGTTCGACCTCCTCGGCGAGCCGGGACCTAGCCCGCCTCGTTCTCCACGTGGCACCGATTCCGGCACGTCCTCGAGGCGGCACTTCCTCGGTCAGCGATCGGCCCAAGAACTGACGCTCCACATCCTGGGCCGATCCTCCCGGCATGTCGACGGCGAGATCACGCAGGGCGCTCAGGTTGAGGGCGGGTCGTCCGCGGAACCGTCCGATGAACGGCCGTCCGGGATCGCCGGGATCCCCACCGAGGTCTGCGATAGCGGTCCGGTACCCGGACTCGATCATCGGGCAGTTGATGGTCCACAGCAAAGGATCGATCGTGCCCGGCAGCATCTCGACGATGCCGTACGGTGTGAACTCATCCTCGCTGCTCATCGGCTGGTCGAAACCGTCGTCGAACAGAGCCCGCGGGCCGACAACGGTGATCGGTCGGGCCTGAAGCAGCGTGATCTCGGTCTCGATCGCGGCCCATTCGACATCCTGCGGCTCGTTGAGTTGGTCCTCGACCTGGAGCATCATTCGCGCCAGGTCTTCCAGGAAGTCCGGGGCCGTCGCTCCATCCTGGCCGGTGATCTCGAGGGTGTCGCATCGAACGGTGAAGTCGAGCGGGGTCACCCGACCCGACACCAGCGACTCCCCAAGCCCTGGCACCACCTCGATGCGCATCACCGGCAAATCGGTCCCCGGGTCGCCGGTGAAGGCCACACCCGACCAGTCGGCCTCGACCATCGACTGGATGACCACGGCCATGGCGAGGTCAGCGGGTTGGACGCGGTGGCGGCGCCGATATTCGCGCGGCGAGGGCAGCCACAGCGAGGCCCAGCATGCCTTCACCGCATCGAGGACGGCCTCGAGGTCGTCGAGCAGGGTGAAGGTGCGGTACTGGCCGGCGAAGGAGGCAAAGCCAAGGTCCTCTGCGGTGGCCGAGGAGCGGACGGCAACTCTTCCCCGTCCGAGGAGTGGCGTTGCCACCTCTTCGATCGCAGTGGCCAACCGCCGGTCCAGCTCGATTCGGTGAAAGGTGTGCTCGACCTCGGCGATGTCTGCAGCGAGATCCTGGGGCGCCGGAGCCGGGCGACGGGCGAGAGCCGTGAGCCATGGCTCCAAACCCGCGAAGGCGATTGCCTCCCGGTAAGCCGATGCGGGAACCGCATATGACGAAGGGATGGCGAAACCGTGGGCGGCGAGGCGATCGAGGCCGGCAGCCTTGCCCCCCACCTCCCTGATGTCGCAGCCGCTGCCGTCGAGGTGCACGATCCGGTGCATCGTCGGGGTGAGACTCACGATGGACCATCCGGATAGACGAGATCGAGCGACATCAGCTCCGTGCCGTCCCACGTCATCCCGCGCATCTGCACGCTGATCTCGTTCCCTCGATCGGCAATCGTCAGGAGACCGAACTGACCCCCGCCGGCGTGCAATCCCTCGCTGTACGGTCCACCCCTGACCGACCCGTTGCGGTCGAGTGCACCGGATTGCATCACCGGGAATCCACCGCCACCCCCGGCGGCGTAGTCGCTGTTCGAACCATCGTCGATGGCAACCATGTGGGCATCCCCAGCCAGCATGATGAGGCCTTCGTTGCCGATCTCGGCGATGGCGTTGGCGATCCGCTCGCGTTCGTGGGTGTAGCCGCCCCAGTGGTCGGCGTCAGGCTCGGCGGCAGCGATCCACGGGACCGAGCTCACCCACACCACTAGGCGGTAGCGGTCTAACGACGCCTCGAGCTCTGCGAGGAACCATTCGAGCTGTTCGGCACCGAGCATTGTCTTGTCCGGCGCGTCTGGGTATGCTGCCGGATCCCGCGCCGAGCGCGTGTCGGTCATGATGAATCGCACCTCGCCGATGCTGAAGGCCTGGGCGATCGGTGCGTCCCATCCTCGGAGGGGAAACTCGTAGTGGGGCACGTTCTCCCGGTAGGACAGGAGTGCCGCCTGACGGCTCGGCGAGTCGGCCGCGGCGTCGTTGGGGCCGAAGTCATGGTCGTCCCACACATATGCGATCGGGGTTGATCGATAGAGCGCAGCCTGTCCCGGCTGGGAAAGGGTGAGGTCGTAGAGCGCGGCGAAGTCGTCAAGTGAGTTCGTCACGACATCGCCATAGTGGAGGTCACCGGTGTTGATGTATAGATCCGGCTCTAGGAGGCGAATCGCGTCGAACACCGCCCCGTTGGAGCCGGTCCGGGCACAGCCGGCGAAGGCGATGGTTAGATCGCCGGCCCCACCGAACGTGGCGAAGGTCCCGGTCCTGGTGATGTCAAGCACGCCGGCGCTCTCGACGGCGTAGCGATAGCGAGTGTCCGATTCGAGCCCGGTAAGTTCGAACCGGTGCACGGGACCGCGGGATGAGCTCGCCACAAATCGGGCATCGTCGAACGAGTCGGTCGACGTGAATACCAATCGGATGCCGACGCCATCGACGACCTTGGCCGTGACCACGGCCGCGTCTTGCGCCACCGCCCCTGACCAGATCCAGCTCACCGCCGAATCGGGGAGCGGCGCGACGGCCGAATCGGGGTGTGTCGGGCCGTGCCCCTGGTCGTAGAAGGCCAGGGCCATCCCGCCGCCGAGGAACAGCATCACACCCATGACGGCACCAACGGCGATGATGGACAGCCAGGTCTGGGTCCGCTGCCAGGCGAGGAAGAACAGCCCGGCCGGGATCATGAACATCAGCGCCACGCCGAGGGCGATCAGCACGGAGTACTGGTAGGCGGCGAGGGCACCAACGAACACCCCGGCCAGCAACGCCACCGCGGCGCCTAACGGCTCCCAGAACCAGGCGATTAACAGGCCGAGCGCGGCCACGGTGAGGGCGACGACCGAGGCCGTCTCCTCCCAGGCGACGTACTCATGGCTCCGGGGAGCGCCGTATTCGGCGAACGCCAGAACGGAGCCGATGAGGACGATGGCCGACAGGAAGCGCCCGGCCCAGCGAATCCATCGCTCCACCTCGTGGGTCAGCACCACCCGATCCAGACCACGCTCGTGAGCGACGGACCTCAGCCAGTACATCGGATGAGTGGTTGCGTGCACCGAACCCTCTCCTCTCGACTTCAACGTACGTCAAGGGATCTCCGATCACCATGTCCAAAGGTCCCGATCTGAGCTTTCGAGTTCCGGAGTGGGTCGAGAGAGCCTGCCCTCGACCCAGTGTTCAATGCGCAGCTGCAGCGTCCAGAAGTCTCCAGCGTGCTCTATAGCGAACCGCATCTCTCGGTCGACCCAGGCGTGCATGAGGCAGGGACATCTACCGTTGGAAGACGAACACCCCGCCCATATCGGCACATATGCGCTAGCTGAGCTTGGCGAGCCGAGCGTCCGTATCGCCGGGCATGCGCTGGCGAATACGATGCTCGCGGTGGCGCGTAGGGTGGGGTTCTCAACAAGCTTTAGAGGCGTGATGATGAAAGACGGAGCCCTTGAGTCTTCGACGGCCGTGTCCAGGTGGTCGTATGACGCGCCTTTCGGTTCATGGTTTGGGTTGTTTCGCCATATCGCGGCTGGTGGCTTTGCTGGGCTGATTGCCGGCCTGTTGGTGGGTGGTGTCGGCGGTCGTGTGTTCATGCGGATTGCTGGCGCGGCATCAGGAACTCGCGGCAGCGGACGGATCACCGAGGCCGGATTCATCGTCGGCGAAGTGACGCTAACCGGGAGCGTCTTCCTTGTCCTATTCATAGGCATCCTCACAGGAATTGTTGGTGCCGTCATGTATCTAGCGATGCGACCTTGGCTCGGTTGGGCGGGGCGATGGCGCGGCGTTGTCTTTGGCGTGGCGTTGTTTGCTCTGACAAGCGCAACATCGGACCTGATGAATCCAGACAATCGAGACTTTTCCATACTCGGTAACGGGCCACTCCTTGTTGCCATGATCGTCGCGTTGTTCGTTGGATTCGGCGTCGTTACCGATGAAGCGTTCAGGTGGCTCGACGCTCGTCTTCCGGGCGAGGAAGCGGGGTGGCGGGTAGCCGGCTCGGCGTACGCGGTTCTCGCTGTTCTGGGTGTGATTGCGTTGCTGCCAGTGGGTTTTGGTCTCCTGTCGGGGGGCGAAGAGGTATGTGGCTGTGACGCCCCGCTGCTGGCCTCCTGGTCCTTTGTCGTCGTCATTGTCTCGACCGCGGTCATGTGGATCTGGACGATCGTGCACCTTCCGTCGTGGGTCGCACGCATGGCGACCATCACGGGATACCTCGGTACTGCCGGTGTCTTCGCATTTGGCCTACTCCGTGCCATCTCTGACGCAACCGACATCATCAACTGACCCGCCCATATCGGCACATATGCGCTAGCTAGGTGCAGCAGCGGGACCGCCCATATTGCCTGTCGGCTCAGGGGGTCATTGCAACGCTTCCACGAGTTTCTCGGATGGTGTCATCGAGTTGAGGTTTTCTTGTGTCGGGGTTGGGTTGTCTCGGTCGAGTCTGGTGACAAAACGAAGCCGAGTACGGCGGATCGTTGCGCACGGGGGTATCGCGATCGACGTTTCATACGATTACGGGGGTAGGGGCTCGGCGCCGTTCGAGGCGGGGAAATTCCGACTGTGGCGGTCCCGATGGCCGCCACAGTCGCGTCGGCCTCCCTTGTGGGCTGGCACGTCCTCACATCGCGTCGCGCCGATCTCAACCTGCCAACGCAACCCTCGTGTTATAGCTGGCATGTCGTAACGCCCTCGGCTGCAGAACGTAGGTCCGCGTATGGGGCACGTGTGGTTGGGGCAATCGGGCTCTCGCACCCATTGAGCCGACCCGTCAGTGCCGGAGGCTCCAGCCGTTGAGAGGATGGGCCCGGTGGGTCTCGCGGATCACCGGTCACGGTCCTAGTCGTGACTTCCTACCCTGTGTGTTATTGCGGATCGGGAACGATTTATACCTCAGCGGGTGGGGCAGCTCACGACAGAGCTGTGCAGTCTGACGTGGCCCAAGGCTCAGGATGGGGCCGAGCAGTTCCGCTCCTTCAGCCGGCTGACGTCGGCGCTGTACCACTACGAGTTCCACGACCGAGAGCAGGTAGTTGTCGAGGCTTGGGAACGAGTCGGCGACGACCCTGGAGCGGCCTCGCTTGTGGCCGCCGAGCTCACCGGCCTGCTCGACGGAGCGAACTACATCCCTGTCACGATGGCCGAACTCGACGATGCCCTAGCCAACGAGTCACTGATCCCGCTGCGGCTCGAAGTCGACCTCGACGACTACGACGAACTGCTCATCTACCGCCGCGGCAGTGAGCTGGACACCATCGAGATCCCGAAGTGGATGGGGCTGCGGTCCAAAGAACGGACGATCACTGTCGACAAACGGGTGGTGGTATACACGCGAGTGAAAGCCCAAGCCTGGTTCGACGAGCGCAAGATCGACCCGTCGGAGCGGAATCTGGTACCTGGCCACGTGTCGCTCCGGCAGTTCCAGAACGTACCCCGGGCCGACATTGAGATGTTGCTGCCCTCTACCCAGGTGGGATTGCGGTTGACCGACTCCCTGCTCATCGGGGTACCGGCGGTGGCTTCGGGCGTCGCTGTATTGGCCACCAAACTGTTGCCGACCCTCGGTCTGATCTTCTTGCTGGTGGGGGCCTGGCTCGGGTTCCGTGACGAGCAGCCCGACATCGACCAGGCGGCTCTGGTCATCCTCTTCGGTGGAGCCCTCACCCTCGGAGGCTTCGTGTTCCGTCAGTGGACCAAGCTGAAGAACCGTCGCCTCGAATACCTCAGGACCCTCACCGAGAACCTCTACTTTCGTACCCTGGCCGCCGGCACCGGAGTACTCCACACCCTCTTGTCGTCAGCCGAGCAGCAGGAGGTCGTAGAAGTGCTCCTCGCCTACCGCTTCTTGCTAGCTGCACCCGGCGGACTCATCGCAGCAGAACTCGACGCCGAGGTCGAGACGTGGCTGCGAGACGCCGGCCAGGGCGACATCGACTTCGAGGTCGCCGACGCCATTGCCAAGCTGCGCCGACTCGAAGTGATCGAGGGCCACCCCACGATGCGGGCGCTGCCCCTCCCCGAGTCCCTCGCACTGCTCGACCGCCGCTGGGACGACCTGTTTCGGTACCAGCCCAGCGAACTGGTTGCCTCGTCGACCCTCCGCGACGAACGTATCGCTACCGACGGATACCGACTTCCACGGCTCATCCGCCTGCGTCATGTCATCGACCGGTTCCGCGGCCGCCTCGGTGAACGCCGCATCGAACGGGAGCCCCAAGACTGACCCGAGAGTGATGGCGCGTCGGTGCTCCCGCTGCCCCGACTGGAACGAGGCGAGGGAGCGCATATTGCCGGTTATGCGCTACCTGTGTCGAGCACCCATGTCGTTGAGGGGTTGAGTTGAGCCGCGGGTGGCACGCTGGTCGTTACACCTCGTCGAGAACTCCACGGCGGACAGCTTCGTCGACGGCTTCGGTTCGGGTCGTGACTTCGAGCTTGCTGATTACAGCGGAAACGTGGTGCTCGACGGTGCGCTGCGAAAGGAATAGCTGGTCGGCGATGTCGGTGTTCGACAGGCCCTGTGCGAGGAGTGCGAGAACCTCGGCCTGTCGTGGTGTGAGTCCGGCTTCGTGGATTCGAGTTGAGATGCCGCGTCCCCGTGGGATTGGCACATCGGCCTCGCGGAGATCCTGCTTCACGATCCGCGCTGCTGCGTTTGCGCCGAGGTCCCCGAAGACGCGGAGTGCTTCCAGACGCTGCGAGGCGTCTCCTTGCGCCAGCGCGTCCGCTTGCGCATAGGGAGAACCGATCTGTGCCCAAGCTGCTGCTGCCGCGTCGACGTTCTTGTCAAGGCTCAACCGGAGGGGATCGGGTACCGCATGATCCTCAGGATCGCGGTCAATTCGCCAGAGCCAATACCGAATGGGTCCTGTGAACCACGCCCTGGTGCCGCGCGACCGATCAAGGACATCGGTGACGATTGCCAATAGGTCTTCATCGACTTCGCGGCTCAGGTACACGAATTCGGCTAGGGCTGCGGCGACTGGAGCCATCCGCTGGACTTCTTCGGACTCCGCAGCGAGCTGCCACGCTTCGATGAGAGTGGATCGCGCTTCTGGTCGATCGCGACGAGCCTCGATCGTACCCAGAACACCGAGCGCCACTATGTCGGTCGGGACGCTTCGGAGATCCGACGCGATGAGCTTCCTCGCCAGGTCCTCTGCCGCGACCCAATCGCCTTGCTGTTCGAGACACCAAGCACCAATCGCCTCGGCATACCGTTCAAGCGCCGGAATCTCGTTGCGGAAGGCAAGGTTGAGGGCCTCGCGCCACCAGACATCGGCGAGACTCAGTCTCCGAGCAGAACACAGAATGAACGCCCCATTGATCGCCGCTCGGACTTCCTCGTAGTGCATACCTTGTTCGACTGCGAGTGATTGTCCCGCTCTTAGAAGCTCCAACCCCAGATCGAAGTCGGTTTCGGTGACCGCGGCGCCTTTGTTGATCAGCGAGTGCGCGGTGGTCCTGCCGTCGTCCAATGATTCGGCAAGTTCCAAAGCCCGATCCGAGATCTCAATGGCAGACTCGAACTGGTTTGCGAGCATGGCGAGTTGTCCGCGTTTGCTGATTGCGTAGGCGAAGCGCCTCTGCTGCGGAGAGTCCGCAAGGAAGGCAATCGCGTCGTCAATTGCGCCAACAGCTTCCTGCCTATTGCCGAGCGCCCAGGCAATTGCGCTGGCCAAGAACAGCGTCTCGGAGAGCCAAACGGCGTCGTCAACTTGATCCCGCAGAAGGAGAGCCTGGTTGACGAGTTCATGGGCCTGCCGGTTCCGGTCAAGTAGCCATTCCTCACGCGCCCAGTCAGCCAGGATGTGCGCGCGTTCGGTATGAGAGAAGGTTTCGAGGTGGGGTTCGAGGCGCCGAAACTGAGCTGCGGCCTCGCGATGGCTTCCAACTGCCACTGCGTCCGCGGCCGCTCTGGGAGCATTCATGACGATTGCTTGTGTGTCTCCCGCCTCGGCTGCGTGATGGACGTGGCGCGCTGCTTTCGAATCGTTTGGCATGGCAGCAAGCACCAGACCGTTGAGGTCCATGCGTTCGCTTGGGGTGAGGTCGTCTTCGACCGCCTGACGCGCCAATTCGTGTTTGAAAGCGATCACGTCTTTGCCCGCAACGAGCAAGCCAGCCCGTTCAGCGGCACTCACACTCGCCGAGTCGACAACACCCGCCGATTTGGCGACATCCCACTCGACGCCGCCGGGTACGACAGAAGTGAACTGGACCAGCGTCCTGGTGGCCGGGTCAAGTTTCGCGACCCGAGCAATCACATGATCCTGCACCGAAGGGGGAATCGAACCCACACCCTCACCCAACACCTCGGTCACATAGAACGGGTTCCCCCCAGTGATTCCAAAGACTTCTGCGGCGTCGAGGTCCGATCCTTCGAGAAGCTCTCCTACGGCTTCTTCCGATAGCGGAACGAGGCGAACCCGGGCTAGATCCTCTGCTGCCAGTTCGCCAACAACCGACCGCAGCGAGCCGCCTAACTCTTCCTCGCTGTCACGATACGTCAAGACGAGTACACCATTCGCTTTCCGAATCCTCCTACCCAGGAACTTGATGGCGTCAAGGGTGGCGGCGTCGGACCAATGCGTGTCCTCGATCACCATCAAGGTAGGTCGCAGACTGCGAGACAGAAGGTCGAGCAATTCGGCAAAGATCTTTCGTCGGTCGCCCTCGCGCAAAGGACCGTCGAGAGTCGGTTCATCGACCGCCATATCCCAGATCGGCCCCAGCGGTTGTGGCGTCGATAGATCGTCGCACACACCCGTCAGAACGTGTACCTGATCACGGTGGCGTTCGACAAGGGCGTGCACAAACGTCGTCTTCCCGATACCGGCCCCACCCCGAACAAGAACAACCTTGCCGCCATCAGACGCTTGTTCAACGAGTGCCGAGATCTCGTCAAGTTGAGCGTCACGTTCGAGAATCGTCACCGCGACCGATGCTAACGAGGCTGCCGAACTCAAACCGGAGGAACGGCATGGTCAACGCGTCCTCAACATTCGACCCAAGTAGGTCGCCTCGTCGTCCTTCCTCGATCCACGTGGAGAGCAATGCCTCAATTCGACCCGCCCATATCGGCACATATGCGCTACCTCGGTGGCGGGGGCTGATCGTTGCAGGTCTGGATCGGCTGGTTCGTAGGGGTGGGGGTTGTGGCTATTTGTTCTTGCCGGGGGGGTTGCCGGAGTTACCTGGCGAGTCGGGTCGATCTGACTTGTCGCCCTTGTCCTTCTTCCCCTGTGCGTTGCTGGAAGCCGGGTGGTTCTCGCCTTTGTCTTTCTTGTCGCGGTTGCAGTCCGCAGCCACGGTGGTGAAGTCAACCTGGCCGGTTGTGGCCGCCGCGAACGTGGCATCGACATCAGACTTCTGAAGCTGCTGATCTCCCTTGCCGAGATCGGATTGGGCGATAACCCGGTTGAGGCAACCCATACCTCGTCCGTCGACGAGCTGGTGGATCAGCTTCATGAACTGCCCGTGGTTGATCTGCCCGTTGGGACCGCCAACCACGCCAGCGGAGACGCCACAGTCCCCGTCCGCCGCGTAAGGCGCGTAAGGCGCAGGGTCAGTGACGGAGGTGATATCAGAACCGACCTCGGTCCGGTTGGCGAATAGGACTTCCTGGTCTTTGGCCAGGAGCATGTCGACGAGAATGTCGCCATCTTCGGTTGCGTCGTATTGCGCAGTGAGGGTGACCTTCTCGTTCTCGAGCGTGCAGTCGTAAGTGGAGTCGGTGGCGGAGGTGCCAACCAGCAAGATGTGATTGGCTTCGTCATAGCCGAAGTTGAAAAGCGTGTCCTCGGATGGCTCCTCGGCGGGGTCTGCCTCCACTGCCGAAGCGATACCCGCACCAGCAATGAGTCCGAATGCGATGAGGAGCACGATCGATGAACGCCGCAGCCTTGACATCCCTTGCACAAATTCCCTACCTGCGGTCATCTTCGGTCCCATCGCCGCGCCTCCGTTCGGATCTGTTCAAACACGTAACCGTTAGGAGAGTTATCGACGATATTCGCCCAAAGGATCAGGGCCATTCACCAGATAGTCACAACACATCCGCCACCCCACCCAACCAGCCCAGGCATGTTCCCCCATACGGCCACGACCCCGCCCATATCGGCACATATGCGCTACCCAGGATGATCAGGTTGGGCCGCTCATATTGCCGGAGGTGACCGGACCCCGATACGCTGCCGGGAGTAGGCGCCCCTACCCACCAGGGCGACTGGTGCCCAGTAGGCCCGACGACGTTCCGGGGTCCGGCTGGTATTGCTATCGGCATCGAAATGCTCTCAATAAATGACGGGCAATTCGCCGATACAACAATTGACGATGTGTGTACAGCGGCTTTTGGCGCTGATTCCTTCGCACCATCCTTTCGCACGGCGACGGGGCCCCTTCGGGGGCTTCGTCGCGTAAGCTGGTTGCCCACGTATTGGCGAACCAACGACCCGCCCATAACGGCACATAATGCGTTACCTGCGCCCGGCGTACGCTCCGCTTTTGGAGCGGCGTTAGGGATTTCCGGTGCTGCGGTTCAGCGGCTTGTTGGCGGCTGCAGCCGAGGGCCGCACGGTGATTCTGAGCAGGGGGTCCCGCCTCGAGATCGCCTCAAGCGCATTGGAAAGGACTCACGTACGGACTGACCGACCCAATGCTGCTCGGAGCTTGCTGATCGGTACTCGGCGGGACCCCCTGCTCAGAATCACCGTGCGGCCCTCGGC
>PVMK01125048.1_pt1 | contig 18401 bp, 10 predicted proteins | sample 1853481 | NCBI WGS metagenome assembly PVMK01 (sample SAMN08533507, study PRJNA380276) | Marine sediment metagenome, whole genome shotgun sequencing project. | reverse complement strand
CCATACCTTTGGGGTCGCGAAGGTAACGGACAACCAGTTGCAGGTCTTTCTGCGGGAGACACTGCCGGAGCACCATTTCACCAGTGGTCACTTCCTGAGCGGATTCAGATCGAAGACCACGGAGGCCAACGAGCATCTGCACCACATAGCCCAGCAGATTCGGGAAAACGATGCTCTGTATGAGCTCGTCGCTACGACCCCTGCCAAACACTTGATGGCCGCACTCGAGCAACATCCGGATGGCGCGACGGTGGTCGCAGCCATTGAGGGATACCTCGAGATCTATGGGCATTTGGGCTACAGTCTCGATTTTGCCGAGCCGCTGCCAATAGAGGACCCCTCCGGGCTATTGGCGGCGTTGAAGCCGCTGGTAGCCAGTCAGGATGGCGGTCCCAGGTACCGCGAGAATGAAACGAAACAGCGGCGCGACAGCGCGCTGCAAGAGATCGAGGGTCTCCTCGAAGGGCTGTCGTTCTGGCAGTTTCGGTATCGTCATTGGTTCACCCGTCGCTTCTACTTCATTCGAGAGGAAGTGATGTTCTATCTGTACATTGCGTGGCCCGTTTTGAGGCCGTTGGCCCTTGAACTCGGGCAGCGCCTGACAGGCATGGGCACGATCTCCGCACCTGATGATGTCTTCTATCTGGTGACAGATGAATTGAACCGGGCCATTGAGGCCCGAAAGCAAGCCAATGCACTGACCGAATATGCGCAACTGGCTGCCGATCGCCGCGAGCTGAGGGAAGCTCGCAAGCGACTGCATCCACCTGGGACCATTCCATCCGAAGCCAGCGAACATCCAGGTGTCAAGTTCAAGGAAACACAGACATACAACGACCCGAATAGCAGTACGCTCTTGGGTGTGCCCGTGAGTCCCGGGAAGGTCACGAGCCCGGCCAGTTTGATCAACTCGCCGGACGACTTCGACAAGATGGAACCCGGCTCGATCCTCGTCTGCCCGATGACCAACCCTGCGTGGACGCCCCTCTTCGCTTACGCGACGGGGCTTGTGACGGACATGGGCGGCATCCTGGGGCACGGTTCCATCGTCGCCCGGGAATATGGCATCCCGGCCGTGGTCGGCACAGGCAACATCACCCAGCGGGTCGATCACGGGCAGGAGATCTGCGTCGATGGCGACGCCGGCATCGTGACGATTCTGCCCGAGAACTGACCTTGGGGGTGGCTCTTGAATCTCGAGAATCAACGATGGGAGTTCGGCAGCATCGAGTGGGTTGAGTACGCCGCCGGGTTGGGCGTTGCTCTCTTCAAGCAGTCCAGGTTGGACCTCAGTAGGTACGAGTGGGGTTTCAGCGAGGAATACACCCACATTCCCGAGCATCTGTTGGCCGGTCGTGACACGGCGGGCTATCACCTCATGATCCACAACGGCAAGGTCAGCGGTGGGACGTCTTTGCCGGACGAGTGCCTTGCTCTGCCCGGTTTTCACGCATCCATCGACTGGGCGCTGATCGCGCACTCCTCGTACTTCCCCTTCAACGTGGAGGGCCAAAGGCAGTGCGCGGCCGACCATGCGGTCCTGAGAGCGGACCTGAAGGTGGCAGGAGTTTCGTTTGTGTGGAACGCACCAGGATACGGAGAAGTCGCCGAAGTGACGGACGTGAAGAGGCGTCCGCGGTGTCCCATATGCCGATCTCCCGGTCATGAACGGCAGAATTGTCTCGTATGGCCGCCGGGTGTCGGCGAGGTCCTTGCTGTGAACAAGGACAAGACCAAACGGCTCCAGCGGTCGCCCGAGTTGGAGGGCCTGCCGGAGACCGAGTGGGGCGTCCCCGTTTTTTCTCAGATGACGGACGAACAGAAGGCTCGATTCATCGAATTGCTCGATTGACGGTACAGCTTCACATCGGCGAAGAAGGAGATTCGCAACACGAGGTGAGTGTTGAAGAAAGTTCGAGGGCCAACGAAGGGTCCAGCATGCGCAGACGCAAGTTGCCGCTGCACACCGGCTGGCATTCTCCTCAGGCGCTTTCCACGGAGCGATGGTGCTGGCCGCTGGCTATCTTTACGCCTATGAGCTCTCGAGCGAGGAGTTCTCGATTGCAGCATTCGCCAAGTTGCCGGGAATCTCGTCGCACTGCCCCTGCTGGCGACCCTGCTCTCTCACTGAACCTGCCGGTCAAAGAAGGAGCCGATCTCGGCCAGCGCCTCGTGTGACTCGGGAAAGTCCGTGAAAATCTGAAAGACGTGAAATGCTTCGTCGAACAAGCTGATGTCCACGGTGACGCCCGCATCTCGGGCCCGTGATGCGAGACGGGTCGAGTCGTCCAGCATCGCCTCGTCGCTGGCGGCCTGGATCAACAACGGTGGCAGGCCGTCGAGGTCACCGAACAGAGGAGAAATGCCAACGGTTTCCGGTGGGGACTTACCGATGTAGGGCAAGGATCCCTCGGCGTATGTCGCTCTTTCGTTCCCCAGACTCTCTCCACTGCAAGTGAGATCCGTCCACGGGGAGATCAACGTCGCGCATCCGGGGAGCCGCGACCCTTCATCCTTCAGTCTGAGCATGCACGCGAGGGCGAGGCCGCCGCCGGCGGAATCCCCCGCGATCATGATGTTCTCCGCTGCGATGGATCCGCTCATTTCTTCGTACGCCGCAACGGCATCATCCAATGCCGCGGGGTAGGGATGTTCCGGCGCCAACCTGTAATCCAGACCGGTGACGGAGGCATTGCAGGCGACGGAGAGATGGGCCATGAGGCCGTGGTAGGCATCGAGCGACCCGATGGTGTAGCCGCCGCCGTGCAGGTACAGCACACCCCGGTCAGTCCGGGCCTCAATCGGGAGGTACTGTCGTGCGGGCCTCCCCGCCAATTCGAGGTCAACGATGTCGGTATTGTCGGGGATCTGTTGCGAGGACATGAGCGCATCCAGCCCCGCACGTTGCTCCTCGATCGTTCGAGTGTCTCGTTTCTTGGGTTGGTCTTTTATGGCATTCAGAAAAGCTTGCATCTGTTCGCTTGCCATCGCTCTCCCTTTGATGAGGCCTCGTGGTGCCCTGGCTCAGCTTCCACCCGCCTGTGCGGCCCGCACCGTGGATGAGCGCCCGTGGAACTCCGCCAGCAGCTCCTGCTCGCGCCGCCTCACGTTTTCGATCGTAGCCTCTTTGATATGGCCGAAGCCGCGGATCTCCCACGCCGCCTCCGCCAGCTCGATCGCGATGGCGTGGTTCTCCGGCGTCAGCCCGTCGATCAGAGTCCGTGTCAACTTCTCGTAGTCCTCGATCAGCTGTCGTTCCAGACGGCGCTCGGCAGTGTATCCGAATATGTCGAAAGCCGTGCCGCGCAGCCCCTTCAACCTCTGCAGGATCTTGAATACGGGGCGAATCCAGCCACCGTACTCGCGCTTGACGGGCAGACCGGTGTCGGGGTCACGCCTGGCGGTCAGCGGCGGCGCCAGGTTGAACTTGATCCTGAGGTCGCCTTCGAACTCCTCGTTCAGTCGGGCCATGAACGACGGGTCGGTGTACAGGCGCGCGACCTCGTACTCGTCCTTGAAGGCCATCAGCCGGGCCAGGTTCCGGGCCACCGCGGCGGCCAGGGTCTCCGACCCCGGGATCACGCTGTCCTCGGTCGCCGCCACCGCATCCACCGTGGAGGTGAAGCGGGCCGCATAGGAGTCGTTCTGGTACGCCGTCAACAGCGCGACACCGCGATCCCTCGCGTCCGCGAGCAAGGTTGGTGGAGATTCAGAGCCTGCTCGTGAGCCCAGGTAGGCTTCGAGCCGTGAGGCATCGAGAGCGTGGAGGCGTCCAAGATTCAGTGCGCGCAGGTTCATCGGCACCGCGACGCCGTTGAGCTCGACCGCCCTTTCGATCGACCCGATTGCGACCGGCAGCAGCCCCTTCTGCGCCGCATACCCGACCACGAACAGATTGACGCCGATGGTGTCGCCGATCAGGGCGAGGGCCAGACCGGTCGCATCGATGAAATCCGCCCGTTCATCGCCGACCCGATCGCGGATCAGCCGTACCAACAGCGAGTCATCCGCGGCGGGCGCGGTGTTCAGATGGAACTCCGCGGTGGGCGCCACGCTCGAGTTGCCGATGATGTGAGTGTGGTCGGCCGCGGCCGTCTGGATCGACTCCCCGCCCAGTGCCGCGACCAGATCGAGGCCGATCAGAAGGTCGGCGTCACCGGGACCGAGACGAGGAGAACCAACGCCCTCCGGCCGGTCCGCGAACCTGAGGTGAGAGTAGACGGCGCCGTTCTTCTGCGAAAGACCTGTCATGTCATAGACGGAACAGCCTTTGCCCTCGAAATGGGCGGCCATGCCGAGAATCGCCCCCACCGTGATGACGCCGGTGCCGCCGATCCCCGCGATCATCACACCGTACGTTTCGTCGATGGGTGCCGTTGCCGGGGTGGGCAGCGCCTCGAACAGGTCGCCGTCGAGCTCCGGTGTCTCGGGTTTCCGCAGAGCACCTCCGTAGACGGTAACAAAGGACGGGCAGGAACCCTTGACGCAGCTGTAATCCTTGTTGCAGCTGGACTGATCGATCCGTCGCTTCTGCCCATCGGCCGTTTCCACCGGCAGCACGCTGACGCAGTTGGACTGCTCCGAGCAGTCGCCGCAACCCTCGCACACGTCGGTGTTGATGAATATACGTTTGGCGGGATCGGCCGCCAGTCCTCGCTTGCGGCGTCGCCGGTTCTCGGCCGCGCAGGTCTGGTCGTAGATCAGAACGGTGCAGCCGGGGGTCTCGCGCAGCCGCCGCTGGACCATGTCCAGCCGATCACGATGTAACACCTCCACCCCCGTGGCGAGATCGCTGTCGCGGCCATAGCGCGCCGGATCGTCGGTCACGACCACGCAGGAGCTGACCCCTTCGTGCACTACCTGATGGCTGATTCTGCCGACCGATATGGGGCCGTCCACCGGCTGACCGCCCGTCATCGCAACCGCGTCGTTATAGAGGATCTTGAACGTGATGTTGGAACCGGCGGCCACCGCGGCCCTGATCGCCAGAAGACCCGAGTGGAAGTACGTACCGTCCCCCAGGTTCTGGAAGATGTGCCCGGTGTCGGTGAAGTGCCCCAGACCGGTCCAATGGGCACCCTCGCCGCCCATCTGAGTACAGGTCATGGTATCCGGGCGGCTGAGAAGCGCCATGCCGTGACAACCGATTCCGGCCGAGGCGACGCTCCCCTCGGGCACCCGGGTCGAGATGTTGTGGGGGCATCCGGAGCAGAAGAACGGGGTGCGCGCCAACGGCGCCGTCGGCACAGGGTCGCCACCTCGTGTCTCGAGTGCGGCCGAGCGTACGGCGAGCCCCTCGTCGTCCACACCCAACCGCCGGAGACGGTCGGCAATCACAAATGCCAGGGCGACCGGCTCCAGCGTCGCGACCGAGGACACCAGGTCTCGGCCCTCCTCATCCCGCTTGCCCACGATGCGCGGCCGATCCGGCTCTCCGTAGAGGATGCTCGTGGCCTGGTCCTCCAGCACGGCCCTCTTCTCCTCGAGGAACAGCAGTTCGGTCTGACCGGCGGCGAACTCCTTCAGACCCTCGGGTTCGAGAGGCCAGACACATCCGACCTTGTAGACCGACAGCCCCAAAGCCGCGGCGCGGTCGCGGTCGATCCCCAGCAACCGGAGCGCTTGCATCACATCGTGATAGGCCTTGCCCGCGGTGACGACCCCCAGCGTGCGGTCCGGGCTGTCGAGGGTGATTCGGTCGATGCCGTTGGCGCGTACGAACCGGTGCACCAGCGGCAAGCGGTGTTGCACGATGTCGGCCTCGGTCTTCAGAGGAAGTGGAAAGCTGCCGTCGAGGATGTACAACGCGTCCGGCGGGGTGTCACCCTGGTCGGGAAGCGCCACCTCGAAATCGTCCATCGCAATCTCGATGGTCGCGGTCTGTTCGATGGTCTCGTTGACGGTCTTGAACCCCACCCACAAACCGGCATAACGGGACAGCGCCCAGCCCAGCAGACCCATCTCAATGTACTCCTGGACGTTGGCCGGATACAGCGATGGGATGGAGTTTGCGGCCAGTGCGAGATCGCTCTGGTGGGCAAGGGTCGAGGACTTTCCGGGGTGGTCGTCGCCGTAGACCACTAGGACACCACCGTTGGGATGGGTGCCGGCGTAGTTGCCGTGCTTCATCGCGTCGCCGGAGCGGTCGACACCGGGTCCCTTTCCGTACCAGATGGAGAACACACCGTCGACGGTGGGGTCGGGCAGCATTCTGAGCTGTTGTGTGCCCCAGACGGCGGTGGCGGCGAGGTCCTCGTTGACCCCGGGCTGAAAGATGATTCCGTGGTCATCGAGGTGCGCCTGGGCCTGCCACAGCGCCGCGTCGTAACGACCGATGGGTGAACCGCGATAACCGCTGATGAAGCCTGCGGTGTCCAGACCCGCCCGCTGGTCCAGCTCACGCTGGAGCAGCGGCAGCAGCACCAGCGCCTGGAATCCGGAAATGAACACCCTGCCGTTGCGCTGGGTGTACTTGTCGTCGAGACCGATGGTCTGGTCGTTCTTCGTCAACGGCAGTCCTTTTTTGGGATCAGCTCCCGGTCAGTCCTGAACCATCCCTAATCACATGTGTATCAGAACACGAAACAGGTGACGAAATTCGCAGGGGTGCCATCCATTTGAAGGAGCCTGTCAAGTGGGCACCACGATACCAAGCGGTGCCGGAGCTGCTGAGTCGTTGAGGTTAGGGTGGACTGATAACTGACGACTGGTCACCTGTTCATGGACGGGATCGCGCCCGGTGCGATGCGCTATCCTCACGCGCGCCGGAGGAATTCGAGATGAACGACGCCCGTGACGAGATCGTGCGAGTGCTCGAGCTGGAGGAAGTGGCCGAGGACCGATACGAGGGCCAGAGCACCGATCTCGGGTGGGGGCGGTTGTTTGGCGGCCACGTGCTGGCCCAGGCGCTGTCGTCGGCGTCGCGGACCGTGCCGCAGCAATGGCTCGTCCACTCGCTGCACGCTTACTTTCTGCGGCCGGGTGCGGTGGACGCCCAGATCCTGTACGAGGTGGATCGCATCCGTGACGGCCGCAGCTTTACCACTCGTCGGGTGGTGGCGAGACAGCGGGGCGAGGTCATCCTCAACCTCTCCGCGTCCTTTCACAGGGAGGAGCAGGGTTTCGAGCATCAGCTCCCGATGCCCGACGTGCCGGGTCCAGACGAGCTGCGGTCCGAGCTCGATCTGCGCCGGGAGGTGGTCGACAAAATCCCTGAAGCGCACCGCGAGAGGTGGCTCCGGGAACGTCCCATCGAAACGAGACCGGTGGAGGCCATCAACTATCTGGAGCCCGAGGTGCGCGAGCCCGTCCGCCACCTGTGGATCCGGACCTCCCACACGGTGCCGGACGATCCCGCGATTCATCGCTGGCTGCTGGCCTATGCCTCGGACTTCGCGCTGTTGGGGACCGCGTTGCTGCCGCACCGGGTTCCTTTCATGGGCCACGGCATGCTGGTGGCCAGCCTCGACCACGCGATGTGGTTCCACCGTGATTGCAAGGTCGACGACTGGCTGCTGTACGCCATGGACAGCCCGTCAGCGTCGAACGCCGTCGGCTTCAACCGCGGGTCTATTTTCAATCGCGACGGCGTCATGGTCGCTTCGGTCGCTCAAGAGGCCCTGATCAGACGGCGAGCAAAGCCCAAGGGGGAGATCTCCCCATGAAAACCGCGGCTCTCAATAGCTGGGCGCTCGAAACGGAGTAACCGCAGATCACGCGGATGAACGCAGATCAACTCGGGCCCGAAAATCTGCGCCTATCTGCGCTATCTGCGGTTGTGGGATGGAGCCGACGCTGACTGCTGGCTCGGTATTACGGAGGGGACTTGATTATGATTCACGCCCCGCCCGACCAGGTACCTCTCTGCTAGACTCGGTTTCGACCACCACTGGAGGTGCGCCATGGGCACAGTGAAGACGCCAGAAGGTATTGTCGCTCCGGTCGGTGTCAGCAAACCGATCACCAACGGTGAGGACTACATCGAGAGCCTTCGCGGTCGGGGCGTCAAGGTGTACTTCATGGGCGAGCGTGTCGACGAGCCCGTCGACCATCCGATCATCCGCCCGTCGATCAACTCCATGGCTGCCACCTACGATCTGGCAGTGGACGATCCGGAGCTTGCCACCGCCCAATCGTCCATCAGCGGGGGGCGGGTCAACCGCTTCCTTCACATCACCGAGAGCGTCGACGATGTCGTGATGCAGAACAGGATGCAGCGACGACTCGGTCAGAAAACTGGTACCTGCTTCCAGCGGTGCGTCGGAATGGACGCCATCAACGCCATGTGGTCGGTGACCCACGAGACCGACGAGGCGCACGGCACCGAGTATCACCAGCGCTTCAAAGCCTTCGTCCGTCATTGCCAGGAGTTCAACCTGGTGATGGGCGGCGCAATGACAGATCCCAAAGGGCGACCGCAGCAAGGGTCCCACCCAACAAGAAGACCCCGACCTGTACACGCGGATTGTGGAGCGTCGGGACGACGGAGTCGTGATCCGCGGTGCCAAGGCCCACCAGACCGGGTGCCTCAACTCCCATTGGATCATCGTCATGCCCACGATTCGGTTGCGGCCCGAGGACAAGGATTACGCAATCTCGGCGGCGATTCCGGTGACCGATCCCGGTCTGACGTTCATCTACGGTCGCCAGTCGTGCGACACCCGCGCGCTCGAAGGTGGCACCATCGACGTCGGCAACGCCAATTACTCCGGTCAGGAGGCGCTCATCATCATCGACGATGTGTTCGTCCCCTTCGAGAGAATCTTCCTGTGCGGCGAGACCGAGTTCGTTTCGCCACTGGTGGAGCGTTTCACCGCCTACCACCGCCGTTCCTACGTCTGCAAGTCCGGAGTGGGCGACGTGTTGATCGGCGCCGCGGCGACCGCCGTCGACTACAACGGTGTACCCGCCGCCTCACATATCCGCGACAAGCTGGTGGAGATGTCGCACCTCAACGAGACCATCTACGGTGCCGGCATCGCAGCCTCCCACGAGTCGTTCGAAACCTCTGCCGGCAACTTTCAGCCCGACGACATGCTGGCCAATGTGTGCAAGCACAACGTCACGCGCTTCCCATACGACCTGGCACGGATGGCCGAGGATCTGGCTGGCGGGCTGCTGGCCACCTGCCCGTCCGAGAAGGACTTCAAATCTCCCGAGGTGGGACCGATCCTCGAAAAGTACTTGAAGGGGCGGGCCGATGTGCCCACCGAGTATCGACTCCGGATGTTGCGGCTGATCGAGAACATGACCCACGGCCGCAACTCGGTCGGCTACCTGACCGAGTCGCTGCACGGCGCCGGCTCGCCGCAGGCGCAACGGATCCAGATCGCCCGGCAGATGGACATCGAGAGCAAGAAGAAGCTGGCCAAACGCCTGGCCGGAATCCCCGAGGAGGAACCGTAAAGGCTGCCGACCGGTGCAGGCGTTTCAGACCATGGCGTATCACGAGGTGCCGTGAGCAACGGGTCCGACGCAGCCGGGCACCACAACCCGCATCTTCGTGCCGGGTTGGCCGAGCTGTTGGCCCCGGAACGGGTCCTGACCAGGACTATCGACCGAGTGGCCCGGGCCAACGACGCCAGCGTCTACCGGATGGTGCCCGCGGCCGTGGTCCAGCCCACCTCCATCGACGAAGTGCAGAGCCTCTTTCGCTACAGCCGGGACCACCGGATTCCCCTCACCTTCCGAGCCGCCGGCACCAGCCTGTCCGGCCAGGCGGTGACCGACGGGATCCTGGTGGACGTGGCCCGGTACTGGCGGGAGGTGCAGGTTGAGGACGGGGGCGCCGCGGTGCGATTCCAGCCCGGGGTGATCGCGGCCGCGGTCAACTCCAGGCTGGCGCCCTACCAGGCCAAGATCGGACCGGATCCGGCCTCCATCAATGCCTGCATGATGGGCGGCGTGTTGGCCAACAACTCCAGCGGCATGTGCTGCGGGGTCGAGCTCAACGCCTATCACACCCTGGACAGCATGGTCTTCGCGTTGCCCGACGGCACGGTGGTGGATTCGGCCGCTGCGGACGCCGAGGAGCGCTTTGCGGAGCTGGCGCCGAACGTGGCGCGTGGGCTGCTCCAGTTGCGGGATCGAATCACGTCGAATCAGGCGCTGGTGGAGAAGATCCGCCACAAGTACCGCATCAAGAACACCATGGGGTACTGTCTCAACGCCTTCCTCGACTACTCCACCCCGGTGGCCATCCTGACCCACCTGATGGTGGGCTCAGAGGGCACCCTCGGATTCATCGCCGAGGCGGTGCTACGTACCGTTCCCGACTACCCGCTCAAGCACACCGGACTGTTGTTCTTCCCCGATGTGCCGTCGGCGTGCTCGGCCATCGTGCCGCTCAGGGAGTCCGGGGCCAGGACCCTCGAGCTGATGGACCGTGCGTCGCTGCGGTCGGTGGAGGACAAACCCGGTGTCCCCGAGAGCATCAGATCCTTCGGGCCTTCGGCCTCGGCGCTGCTGGTGGAGTACCAGAGTCTCACGGAGGACGAGCTGTCCCGATTCGCGGATGGGTGTCGCCGGCTGCTGCCGTCGCTCCCGCTGGGTTCCGAGCCCATCTTCACCCGGGATCCCCGGCAGCAGGCGGCACTGTGGTCGATCCGCAAGGGGCTCATCGCCTCGGTGGGCGCCCAACGGCGACGCGGCACCTCGTTGATCATCGAGGACGTGGCATTCCCGCTGGAAGTTCTGGCGGACGGTGTACAGGATCTACAGGCGCTGTGCGCTTCGCACGACTACGACGACGCCATCGTCTTTGGCCACGCCAAAGATGGCAATCTGCACTTCGTGCTGAACCAGGCCTTCGGCACCCAGGGCGATGTGGATCGTTTCGATACCCTTCTCCACGAGCTGGCCCAGATGGTGGCGGTGCGATACGGCGGGTCGCTCAAGGCGGAGCACAGCACCGGCCGCAACATGGCGCCGTTCCTCGAAACCGAGTGGGGAGCCGATGCGGTGGCGGTCATGCGCGACCTCAAGGACCTGGTGGATCCGGATTGCCTGCTCAATCCGGGCGTCATCCTCAACGACGATCCGCGGGCCCACATCACCCACCTCAAGGCGCTGGAGACCGTGGAGGATGAGGTTGACCCGTGCATCGAGTGCGGATTCTGCGAGCGGCTGTGCCCGAGCCGCGACCTCACCCTCACGCCGCGGCAGCGGATCGTTGTGCGCCGCGAGATGGCGAGATTGAGGAGGGAGGATTCGCGGTCTCCGATCTTGCGTGAGCTTCAGGGTGACTACCCGTACGAAGCCATCCACACTTGTGCGGCGGACGGGCTGTGCGCCACCAGCTGCCCGGTGGACATCGATACCGGGGCCCTGGTCAAGCGGCTGAGGGACGAGAGCCATCCCGGGTGGAGTCACTGGTTGGCGATGGCGGCTGCCCGGCATTTCGGTGTGACCGAGCGGGTTGTACGGACCGGGCTTCGGGCTGGGCGAGTCCTGCAAAAGGTGGTCGGTCGCAGAGCCGCCTCATACCTCTCCAGGCCTTTGGGATCGGTCGATCTTCCCAAGGTCGCGGCGCGACGTCACGGGGTGGACCGGCCGGACGATCCGGCCGCGATCTACTTTCCGTGCTGTGTCTCGCGGATCCTCGCTCCGGCCGATGGCGACCGCCCTCTCGCCGAGGTGATCACCAAGGTCTGTGCCGCGGCGGGGGCGCCGGTGGAGATTCCGGCCGGGGTGGAAGATCTCTGCTGCGGCATGCCCTTTGGCTCCAAGGGCTACCGTAGGGCATCGGTGGAGGCGGCCTCGAAGCTGGTGACCGCGATGGTGGAATGGACCGACGGCGGCCGGCTTCCGGTGATGGTGGATACCAGCCCCTGCGCATACACCCTCAAGACTTGTGGTCCGGATCTTCCCGCCGATCTTCGAAGGTCGTACCAGCAGCTGCGGATCCTGGACGGAATCGAATTCGCGTCGGAGTCCGTGGTGCCCAATCTCACGGCCCGTCACCCGGCAGCCGGGGTCGTACTCCACCCGGTCTGTTCGGTTGTGAAGATGGATCTGGCGGAAGCCATGTCGGCCGTGGTCGAGCGCTTTGCGGAGGACGTGGTGGTGCCCGACGCGGCCGGCTGTTGCGGGTTTGCCGGAGACCGGGGCTTTCTGGTGCCCGAGCTCACCGAATCCGCCACCCGAAGCGAGGCCCACGAGGTGGAGGCCGGAGACTTCGACGGGTTTTATTCGTCGAGCCGAACCTGCGAGATCGGCATGGCCCGCGCCACCTCACGACCCTACCGTTCCTTCTGGTACCTGCTGCACGAGACGACGAAATGAAGGCGATTGGCCGGGAGATCAATGTGGACGGGTATGCCGAAAAGTGAAGCTATTTTTCATTTCAAACGAGCGCTTCTCGAGAGCCGCGTAAGATGAGGCGAACACGACGCACGGGAGAACGGAAGATGAGGACGAAAACTGGAGCCGGCCTCGGGACCGCAGCGATAGCAATCGCGCTCACGATTGGTGTGCCCTTCGCTAACGGTGAAGAGAACTCCAATGAGAAAAACCCTTTCATCGGCACCTGGGAGCTGACGTCGGATTGGGGCAAAAGTGAGGAAAAGGGGATACACATTATTGTCGTGAATCCGGATCTCACCGGGACCGTCAATGACGTGGAAGAAGATTGGACGTCGAAACTCCGAAATGTCGAATTGAACGGTGAGGCCGTGAGCTTCAGCTTTTTCTGGGGAGAGACTGAAGAGTACGAGATCGAATTCGAGGGCGCGATCGTCGATAAAGAGATCACAGGGGAATACGCCCTATTCGGCGCCACAGCTGTTGTCCTTGGCGCTCCGATTTCGGCAGCTGGCACGCCCCTGACCGAAAGCCAGCGCCTGGTCCAGCTCGATCCCCCCACCAAGCGGCCCGTGCCGATGGTCCTGGACACCGACACCTACAACGAGATCGACGATCAGTTCGCCCTGGTGTATGCACTGATCTCTCCCGAGCTCGACGTGCAGGCCGTGTACGCCGCGCCCTTCCTCAACAACCGGTCGATGGGCCCGGAGAAAGGGATGGAGCAGAGCTACGAAGAGATCCTGCGCATCCTCGCCAAGCTGGGCCGATCTCCGGATGGGTTCGCGTTCAAGGGCAGCCGGGCGTTCATCGCCGACCCGAAAACGCCCGAGGAAAGCCCCGCGACCCGGGACCTCATCGCTCGCGCTCAGGCACACTCGCCCGACAACCCCCTCTACGTGGTGGCGGTGGGAGCCATCACCAACGTGGCCAACGCGCTGCTGATCGAGCCCGAGATCCTGCCCAACATCGTGGTGGTGTGGCTGGGGGGGAACGGCCACGACTGGCCGAAACAGTACGAATTCAACTACCAGCAAGATCTCCACGCCTCGCGGACAATCTTCGACAGCGGCGTCCCCCTGGTGCAGCTGCCCTGTACGCCGGTGGTGACCCATTTCGCCACCACCGTGCCCGAGATGGAGGCGCACGTGGGCGGGCACGGGGCCATCGGCGACTACCTCCTGAATATATTCAAGGGCTACCACGAGGACCACTTCGCCTGGTCCAAGGTCCTGTGGGACATGACCGCAGTGGCCTGGGTCATCAATCACAAGTGGCTGCCATCGGTAGTGGTCCACAGTCCGATCGTCACCAACGACTACACCTACAGTTTCGACGACTCCCGTCACCTCATCCGGGTTGTGTACCACCTGTACCGCGACCCGATCTTCCGCGACTTCTTCACCAAGTTGCAGCAGCATGGGAAGAAGTAGGATGTGTCGAGCACGACGGACAGGGAAACCAATAATGGGCCAACAGACGGGAGAACCGAATATGAGTGCAAAAATCGGTGTGGGATTTGGGGTCATAGCAATGGCAATCGTTTTGTCGATAGGTGTACCCCTCTCTGCAAACGACGAGGATTCCAATGAAAGGCATCCTTTCGTTGGCACGTGGGAGCTGACGTCGGATTGGGGCAAGGAAGACCAAAAAGGGATACATATCGTCTCCGTGAACTCGGATCTCGCCGGGACCGTCAAGGACCTGGAAGAAGGTTGGACGTCGAAACTCCGAAATGTCGAGTCGGACGGTGACGCTCTGAGCTTCAGCTTCTTCTGGGGAGGGTCCGAAGAGTACAAAATCGAATTCGAGGGCACGATCATCGACAACGAGATAAAAGGTGAATACGACATATTCGGCACCACTGCTGTTGTCGTTGGCGCCCCTCTCTCAGCAGCTGACGCGGCTGCCGCGGCAGCCCGAAAATACCCGGCAGATATTTACGAAGCGCGGAGCTTCACGAGCTCGGAGGGCGACACAATCCCGTATCGGTTGTTCGTTCCCGAGGACTACGACCCGAAGAAGAAGTACCCGGTCATCCTCTTTCACCATGGTGGCGGAGGGACCGGCAACGACAACCGGAAAAACCTCGAAGGTGCCCTGGTCAAAGAGTGGATTGGGCCGGAAGCGCAGGCAAAGAACCAGTGTTTGATTGTTGTCCCTCAGATCCCGGGGAAGGGTAAAACCAACAAAAACCTCGAGGTAGCGGTCGACGCCATGAAGCGTCGTATCCGGACCATTCACGAGATTCTCGACAGTCTGGAAAAGGAATACTCCATCGACACGAGCCGCGAATATGTGACGGGTCTGTCCTTTGGAGGCGAATGCACCTGGTTGTCGTTGATCGAACGGCCGGATCGGTTCGCCGCAGCGGTACCCATCTGCGCTACAGATCTCCTCGTACAGATGGATGGAGCAAAACGAGGCGAGATATTCGCTCAGCTTCCGCTGTGGATCTTTCACGGCGATGCAGACAAAGTGGTACCGGTGGAAACCTCACGAAAGACAGTCAAATCACTCCGGGATGCCGGCGGGGATCCAAAGTACACGGAGTTCCCCGGCGTCGGTCACGACAGTTGGGACCTGGCGTATCGCGATCCGGAGCTGATTGAATGGTTTTTCGCCCAGTCGCGTGAGCCAGAACAGAATTGACGAGAGCGGGAACATTCAGGATCAGCGGCAGGTATCAGGTTCAGCAATCAGGTGCAGCGACAGATGCCAGGGGCAGTGGTCCTGGTTTCTGCCGTTGATCGCTGCACCTGATACGTGCCTCTGAACCTGATCGCTGCCTCTGACTTCACCGCAGATATCTGCCGCCGCTCCGCGGCTTTTCTTCTTATTGTTCTCGCCGTACCTGGGGCTCACGTCCCAGGCTATGCATCTGTCGCCCCGGGGCTTCAAGCTCGAGATCGAGGCGCCGAATCGATCGATGCTTGTCGGTGGCGCGGCGGGCTCCCGGCCGACGGACAGTGGATGGAGAGATTTTCTAATATTGACATCCTCCCGCGATCGGTGGAGGATGCGCGGGTAGGGTGAAGCGGAGGATGATCATGGCCATGTCACGTTGGATGAAGCTCATGATGGTAACCGCGATGCTGATGGCGAGTGCCGCCGTGGCGGAAGCGCAAAAGGGGAGCGGCGGTGAGGGTGATCTCAAGATGGGCGGCACGGCGGGTGCGTCAGGTCAACTCTCGATCGCAGGCAAGGTGGTGGATGCGACGGGGCAACCTCTCAAGGGAGTCGAGATCGAGGTCACCATCGAAGGCATCTCGAAGACATTCGACGCCAAAACCAAGAAGAAGGGCAAATTCAATCTTCGGGTGCCGTTTAAGGATGTGCAATACCTGGCGCATGCTCGGCTCGACGGCTACCGGCATGTCAACACCGAGGTGGCCATCGCTCAGGACGGCAATCTTCTGGTCGAAATCACGATGGAAGAGGATTCAGGGCCCGTTGAGGGACCTGTGCCGGTCGGGGAAAAGGCCGAAGCTGAGCCCGAATTGACCGAGGAGCAAGTGACGGCGGTTGAAGCCTACAACGAAGCTGTGCGCGCGATGAAGGCGGGCGACAGAGAGACGGCCAAGGCGAATTTCGCGGAAGCGACAGCCACCGATCCCGAGCTCGAGGAGGCCCTCACCGCTCTGGCCGCTATCGCATACGAGGACAAGGACTGGGAGACCGTTGCCGACGCCTCGGAGAAACTGTTGCGCCTGCGGCCGGACGACCTTCGGGTGCTCCAGATGGCCTACGTCGCCCACTACATGACCGGCGACGCTGAGGGGCTGGCCTCGGCTGCGCGTCGCCTCGCAGAGCTGGATCCTCCGATGGTGGAGCGGGACATGATCCGCAACGCGAAATCAAGTTTTGATGGCGGCAAGGCCGCACTCTGCCAAGCCCTCATGGAGGTCGTTGTCGAGGCCCGGCCCGACCTCGCCGAGGCTCAGCTCCAGCTCGGGATGTGCTGCAACGCCGAGGGTGATGCGATCTGCGCAAAGGAGGCGTTCACCACCTTCCTCGAGCTCGCGCCCGATCATGTGGAAGCAGAGTTGGCACGTTCGCTGCTGGAGTATCTCGAGTAACGATCCGCTTGTGAGGTCAAGCCCGCGTTGCCGGATAGTCCAACCCTCTCGGTTTCGCCTCCGACGAGTCATCGGTGATCAGTTATCGGCGCCCCACCCGCGATTCCTCGGGAGACACCGAGGAAGTAACTCCGTGAAGACTCTCCGGAGTGAAGTCCTGATTTGAGCGCCGGAGGCGCGGCATATTCATAGCCTGGGGAGTCAACAGTTGTTGAAACCTCTGTGTGACGTCAGCACAGTCTGAACCACAGAGACACGGAGAACACGGAGAAGGACACAGAGGATCACCAAAAGCTGGCGCCGGGAGTACGGATGTCCACGCATTTCAGCATCTCGATCGGCTAACCGACACCACCGAGATATCTTCCTCTGTGATGCTCTCTGTGAACTCTGTGCCTCTGTGGTGATTCGTTCATCCCAAGGGGCACGGTGTCGGGGTGCTACCTCCGCCGCTTCCCGGCTCGCAATCGCAACGACGCTCTGTGCCTCAGGGGATTCCTGAGGACAGCGGCTATGCGGTGGCGCCGCCGTCGCAAACGATGACGGAGCCGGTGGTGAAACTCGAGATGCTGGACGCCACGTAGAGCGCGGCGCCGACGATCTCCTCAGGCTGGCCGTGACGTCCCAGAGGCGTGGAGTCTTTGATGTGCTTCTGGGTCTCGGGATCCTCGATCAACGCACCAGCGAACTTGGTCTCGACGAGCCCAGGCGCGATGGCGTTGACGCGGACACCAGCAGGGCCCAGCTCCTTGGCGAGGCCCTTCGTCATGGCGATGACCGCTGCCTTGGTCATGGCATAGACCACCTGGCCAGGTGCCGGGCTCATGGCGGCGATCGATGCGATGTTGATGATCGATCCCGATTTCTGTTCCAGCATGAGGCGAGCAGCGTGTTGGCTCATTACGAAATAGCCTTTGACGTTGACCTCGATTGTCTTGTCGAAGGCCCATTCAGGCATCTCGACTGCAGGTCCGTAGAACGGGTTGGTTGCGGCATTGTTGACCAGAATGTCGAGCCGGCCGAAGTGCGAAACGACGCTCTCGAAGAGGGCTTCGATGGAGTCGGGATCCCCCGTGTGACAGGCGATCGGTAGGGCGCGACCGGCGCCCTCGCCGTTGATGGAGCCGGCCACCGTGTCGAGGCCCTCCTGCTTGCGAGATGCGAGCACGACATCGCAGCCGTGCGCAGCCAGACCGCGCGCGATGGCCTCGCCGATACCGCGACTCGCGCCGGTGATCACAGCGACCTTGCCTGCAAGCTCGAGATCGATTTGTGAGAACATTCCAGACACCGCCTTTCTCCCGGGTGCTTTCTCTCGACCTGCCGATCGTTTCCGGCACCCGCTTGGCTCCTGACGGTAGCACGCCCGATCAACCGTTCGGATGGCACACAGCGGCCGGTCAAGCATTTTCCGGGTCCATCCGCCGGCGTCACTCTCCGTCGGCTTGACAACCCAGCCTGCCGGACGTATGTTTGGTAAAATCGAACGCTGGTTCGAATTGTTGCTCGGGACGAGGCTCGAGCTGGGAGCTCACCGATGGTCCAGAAGGCGCGCAACGCGGAAATCCTCCAGACGGCGGCACGGATGTTCCGGCAAAAGGGGTTCCACGCCACGCGGATCCAGGACATCGCCGACGAGCTGGGAATGCGGAAGGGCAGCCTCTACCACTACATCTCGAGCAAGGAAGACCTGGTCCAGGGCCTCGTGGCCGGCGTCCTCGAACGCATGATCGAGGAAACCGGCAGCATTCTCGCCACCGGCCATTCAGCGCGCCGGAAGCTGGCCATGGCCATCGAGGCTCATCTCAGGCTGACCCTGGAGGACCGGGACATCTGGGGAATATTGATGCGCGAGAACCTCGAGCTGCTGAACCGCAACTCCCCCGCCGACATCCGCGCGCTGGTCAGGCAATACGAGTCCCTGTGGGACCGGCTGGTCGCCGAGGGCGTCGCCTCCGGCGAGTTCGATCCGAACCTCGATCAGCGGGTGATCGTGCAGGCCTTGCTCGCCATGTGCACCGG